>ERZ795055.142-NODE-142-length-86369-cov-20.528883_pt1 | contig 86369 bp, 76 predicted proteins | sample MGYA00375139_ERZ795055 | MGnify/ENA primary metagenome ERZ795055 (study PRJEB30184, sample SAMN05720283) | anaerobic digester metagenome | isolation source: active sludge of municipal wastewater-treating anaerobic digesters | place: USA | collected 2015-01-23 ... | reverse complement strand
CGCCTCAGCGGAAAAAATGCTGGCGGTTTATGCGGAGGCGATAGAGCATAAAAAACAAATAATATGATTTTAAAACGCGGTTTTTACAATCGAAATACATTGAATGTTGCCAAGGATTTGCTTGGCTGTTTTTTGATCAGAAAAATCGGGAGCAGAACAATAAAAGCCATGATCACCGAAACGGAAGCCTATATGGGCGAAGATGATTTAGCTTCGCATGCATCCAAAGGCAGAACGCCGCGAACGGAACTTATGTTTGGCGTCGCGGGACGTGCCTATATCTATATGATTTATGGCATGTATCATTGTCTTAATATTGTGACGGAGAAAAAAGATTTTCCGGCCGCTGTATTAATCAGGGCGGTAAAAATAGAAGGCATTGATTATAAAAAAACCAATGGTCCAGGGAAGCTTTGCAAAGTTTTGAAAATAGATCGGAAACTGAATGGGAAAGACATAACAAAAAAAGGAAATTTATACATCGAGAAGCCCGCCCAAAAAATTTCAAAGAAATCTATTGTGGTGGGCAGGCGAATCGGTATTGATTATGCCAAGCATTGCAAAGAATACCTTTGGCGGTTTACGCTATCTTATTGAAAAAATTTTGCATAAAAAAACCGCCTCAAGTATCGAGGCGGTTCTTTTATGAATTATTTGTTGCTTCGGTGTTTTTTGAAATATAAAGTATTATTTTTGGCGAAGTCATTTTTCTTACTTTGCTTTTTGAATATCATTTTTGTTATGGCTTCATAGGCTTTCGGATGCTTGAGATCCTTATCATTGTCATATTCGATATCATCTCCGAAAATGGAATCTCCAATGGCATGCTCCGCAACATAGGCTAATTTTTCACCCTTAAGCTTTGCGACACTTTTAAACTTTTTTTCAGCATGATGGGCGTATTCATGAGCAATAACCGATTTTAGGTAGGGGGTTTCATTGCCGCAGCTGCCTTTGTAGTCTCCCTTATAAATATGGATAGCCTTTCCGTCATAGAAAGCGGCTATTTCTTTATCCTTTCCGCTTTCAATCACAAGCTTCGGTTTTTCGCCGCCAATAATCTTATGGATTCTGTTTATATAAGATTTGGCCGGCTGGCGCACACTGCAGGCGTCTGCAGAAGAAAACGGCAGCAAAAGAAACAAAGCCAGGAATAAAAACTTGATTTTTCGCATATGGTTAATTAAAAAATTATTAAAACCGGATTTTTAACCCGATTTGTCATATTTTCCATGACCGGGTACCATATACCCAAATCAAATTTTTGTCAATAGCTTAGCGGGGATTAAACAGGGATTGGGTTTCGACGGTTTTCAAACGCGCAAACGCAATTCAAGACTGGACAATAAAGTATTTTTGGGTATAATAGGGAGAGTTTAAAAATGTCAAAAAATAGCTTTTTGAAAAATTGTACTGACCTATATTATATGCTACAATGAATATATGAAGGATATGCATATAAAAAATAAGGCCATGAGTTTGAGAAAAAGGGGATATTCCTATGGTTTGATATTGAAGCAGATAAAAATCAGCAAAAGTACATTAAGTTCGTGGCTCAAGGAAGTTCCTTTTGAACCAAATGAAAAGGTTTGGGAAAGAATAAAAACTGGACCTCTGAAATCAGGCAGAATCAAGCATAACAAAAGAGTCAAGGATATAGCTCAAATAAAAAAAGAAGCTAAAGAAGAATTAGGGGTGCTAAATAAAAAAGATTTATGGATGATCGGACTCGGATTGTATATGGGCGAAGGATCCAAAACGCATGATATTGTTAGAGTTATAAACTCTGATCCGAAAATAATAAAGTTGGCAATTAAATGGTTTAAAGATTGCTGTGGGTTGAAAAATGAAAATTTAACTGTTATGATTCATGTGTATCCAGATTGTGATGTGAAAAAGTGCGAATCATATTGGCGTAAAGTCACAAAATTATCAGTCGAAAATTTCAGAAAGACACAGGTAGATTTGAGAAAAAATAAAGCTACTAAAAATAGAAAAAAATTGCCGTTCGGAACTGCTCACATTTCTGCTGTTTGCAAGGGCAATTCTAATTTTGGAGTAAAATTGCATCGTAGAATTATGGGTTGGATAGAAAGTTCATTAGATCAAATTTAATAAAAGCGGGTATAGTATAATGGCTCTTATGCGACCCTTCCAAGGTTGAGATGGGGGTTCGATTCCCCCTACCCGCTCAAAAAAATAAAAACTCTCCCAGAAGGAGAGTTTTTATTTTTTGGGTGGGAGAAATCGAACGAGGAAAGGGGTCGGGAAAACCTAGGTTTTCCCGTGGCGGAATTATTCAAACCGAGGGGTTTGAAAAGCGAGCGAAAGCGAGCGCGTGAGATTCCCCCTGTCTGTGGTATAATAAAAATATAAATTGATAAAATAAAATATGCATAAAAAAATAAAATCCGAAATTTTAATAGGCGCACTGGTAGCTTTAATGGTTCCTAATATTGCCACAGCTTGTATCGACATCAAGGAAATTATTTTAATAAGCATTGAATTTTATCTTCTTCTTCCCGTTTTAGTAATAGTTTTAATCGTAGTTATTATTAAAAGCATAAGGAAGAAAAAAATATACAGAGGCAAATTAAATATGGTCTTGTTAATATCATTTTTGGTTACTGTGGCCGTATTTAGTTATTTAAAATACGATAATTACAAGGATGAAAAGGCAGAGGAAAAGATAATTAATGAATACAAAGAATGCAAAAAAAGCTGTGCATCTGGGGAGCATTGTCCTTGTACTTATTCTAATTTTGCTAATACCGGTTGTTAGATTAAACTGATTCCAACGATAAACATTTCATGATCCTTAAATAAAAGCATTTCTTCACAAATCTAATTCTAGCCCTATCCAATTCAATTTTCTAGATAACAAAAACTCCCCCGCCGAAGCGGGGGAGTTTTTAAAAGGCAATATATTAAGCTCGCTTAACATTGATCGCATTCATTCCTTTTGGAGAATTTTCCGAATCAAAGGAAACAGCGTCTCCTTCTTGGAGTTCGTCAAAAGTGACGTCAACCAAAGAATTGCTGTGGAAGAATAAATCCTTTTCCAATTCTGGAGAAGTGATAAATCCGAAACCTTTGTCAGTTTTCTTTTTTATTGAACCATTCATAGTTTTTTGTAATTGTTAGATTTGTAAAATTGAATATTTTACGAAGCTCGACTATTTTTCTAAAATAAGTTTAACATTACAAGATTAGCACACTTTCAGGCATTAGTCAAAGCTTTTTCTGCTTATATATTGAGAAAAGCATTTTTTGCTAAAACCAGCCAGAAATTCATTTGAGCAGCGTGGCTTGAATAAGGCCTTCTAGGCAAGGCTACATTTGCCTCAGAATTTGAAAAGGCTTAAATAAAGCAAAATAGTATTTCATACCCAGTTTTGCATCTGTCCGGAGATTTCTACCCGAAAAAGTCGAAGGACTTTTTTTATTTTGCGATTTTCTGAAATTTTTCGGCCAATTTTTTGACAAAAATCACTAAAATCAAATTTTGGGACGGAAAAATAAATGGCTTATATTGGCTAATATAGCGCAGGGCTACATTTGTCGAAGAATTTGATATGGCTTGAATAAAGCATTTTTGTATAAATCCAGTTCCCATGGCATTAACTAGGCAGTTCTATAAAAAATAAAAAACCCTAAGCTTTTCGCTTAAGGTTTTTGTCGGATATTCTCCGTTTTTTGTTTATTACTTCTTTTCCGCCCAACTAAAGTCGGGGTTTTCCCAGTTTATTTCCCGGCCCTGGAGAGAGGGCAGGATTTCATTCATTGTCAGATTTTTTAGAACATCCTGGTGATCCTGAAAAGTAGTCACTTTTTTATAAAGGTTGGAACATTCCAAATCGTTCATTAGACTGAGCATTATGACGGGATCATGCTTGAAAAAAAACGAATTTGGATTCTGGCTTTCATGTGTCAATACTCCGTAAGTCGTTTCTAAAATTGCAATCCATGGCCTTGTATCAATTTTATTGTAGACATTATTATACATCCATTCGTACATTGACCAAAAACATTTTGCAGTGTCGGAAATCTCGAAAGAAACAAATCCGCGCCCGATGCTCTCTGACAACAGGGCAGTTATGCAATTCCCGAGTCTTTCCCGGTGATTTTGCCCCAGCAATTTTAACTCCGTGATATTTTCGGATAATATTCTCATGCGAATGGCATCATTGATGTCATGGAGCACAAAGGCAATCTTGTCAGATAGCTTAGTTACCTTGTATTCCTGAGGTTTATTTTCGGGTATAAATTTGGAAGAGTGTAAAGATATGCCCTCCAAAACTTCAAAAGAAAAATTGGCCAAGCCCTTGCGCTCCATTTCTTGCAGCAGGATTGCACCATATTTAGCATGCTTAAAATCCTTTTGCGTTTTTTCTGCGATAAAAATTTCCCCAACATGTCCAAATGGAACATGTCCGACATCGTGACCTTCGGACTGATCAACGCATAGATCAACATTCAATCCTAATGCCCTGGCAATTATAGCCGCCAAGCCGGCAACTTCAGTAGTATGAGTTAATCGATCGCGGACGTGGTTGTTGTTTTGCAGAGAAAAAACTTGTGTTTTGTTGTCCAGTCTGCGCAAAGCTTTTGAAAATTCAATCTTATGTCGATCTATGACAAAAGGATCAAAAAGATCAAACATCCAACCATCTTCATCTTTTTCTTTTGGCCATTTTCTTCCCTTGCTCATTTCACTCCGGAAAGCCAGATGATTCAAGGGCCCCGGTTTTGATGGATCTATTTGACTTTTTAAAAAACTAAGATCTTTCATTATAATCCTCCCGTATTTATTTATTGGTTTTTGTGTTAAGAGATATTAACGCTAAAAAAGTTATTTGGCAAGCGAGTAATTGAATAGTGGCTTTTTGTTTGATAGAATATATTTATGCGAGAATAGCCCTGAAGCAAAGCAAGCTTGCAACAGGATAAATATAGTGGCAGCCATCCCTTCAGTTTAGCGAGTGTAGTTCAATGGTAGAATGAGACCTTCCCAAGGTTTAGACGGGAGTTCGATTCTCCTCACTCGCTCAGGTTACAAGTTCGATTTTTACCCGCCTTTGGCGGGCCCGTTTCTCGCTCATGTTTTAAAACAGCCCAAGAAAAGGCTGTTTTTGGGTGGGGATTGACCCCGCACTAACTTTAGGCTTGCTGAAGGCAATTAGTGCTACGCACTTGCCTAAAGTTAGTGCGGGGTTGACAAAAGTTAATTTTAGGAGTAGTATTTTTGGTTAACGCCAAAATAAAATTCAAAGGGGGAAAATCAAAATGAATAAAGGAAAACGTATTTTTATTGTATCGGTAATTGTTGTTCTCGTTTCTTTTCTTATCGCTGTAGTAGCATTAGAAGTGAAAGCGGAAGACGAGAATGTATTCAGGGGAACGCTCGAAGATGTAAAGGTGTTCGGACCCAGTGTCGACAGCCCTCAGGGGAGTACAATGCTGGTTGATGAGAAAAATGAAAGAGTCATTTTGAAAGGGATGTTCCACGATTTAAAAATTTTTAAGGGAAAAAAACTTGAAGCTTCCTCAAAACCGTCCGATTTTCAGGGCGTATGGGAGCTTCACGTAAGTCTTTATTAAAAGACGCAGAGGGTTGCATCTATATCATATTTTTATTGTATGAATAGATGCGGCCCTTTTTTATTTTTCAAAATTGACTCTTTGCAAATTAGCAGGGTATAATCATTAAGGAGTTTAATAATTATTTTTTATGAAATTCACCCTGTTAAATAATTTCAAATTTTTATAAAAATTTGAAATTAAGATTTGGATATTTTTTAAATCACAGGGAAAAACATTTTATAAAAAATTAACTTTTTTCACAGTAAGACTGAGGCTCTTTGCAAGGAGATTCAAATCTTATTTAACAGGGTAAATGCCAAACGAAGAAAAAGGGGATTGTTTGGTTTGCGGTTATAATAAAAAATATTTGATTGCTACAATTTTAATGCTGATAGTCGCGGGGGCTTTTTTTTATGCCGGAGCTATGTATGAAAAAAACAAGCTGGGAAGATTTGGAATACTAAAAAATGACAACGATGTGTGTTTTGTTCCGGTAAATAAAACAACCGAAACTTTGACCGGAGAAATAGTGCTGATAGATAAATATAAGATAGTGGTCAAAAATGCCGACGGCGCCGAAACGAAAGTTTTGATTTCTCCGGAAACCAATATCGGCAAGAAAAACGAAACGCTGGATAATTTTGCCGTTGGCAACAAAGTTGTCGCGAGGGGATTCAGAGATGCTGAAGGAAAAATCTTGGCGCATTCGATAAGAATGGAAGGAGATGCGAGTCAGCCGACGCAGGCTAAATAGTTTTTTGTAACTTTTAAAAAAAATCAAATGCAAAAAAGAATTCTTATTTTGGTAGCAATAATAGCCGCCGTGATCTTGGTTTTTGTTTTATTGCAAAAAGACATCAGCGCTCCGGTAGATACAAATCAAATTAGCATCCAACCGGAAAAAAGTGAAACAGTAGCTGATAAAAGTTCAGAGAAAAATCCAGACCAGTCCGGCCAGGCGCAAAAAATAAATAATACTAACAATAATAAAACTATGGGATTGGAAATTAAAACAACACAAGAAGGAACAGGCGAAAGACAAGTTAAAACTGGAGACACAATCAGCGTGCACTATACCGGCAAGCTGACAGATGGCACAAAATTTGATTCCAGTGTGGATCGGGGCGTGCCTTTTGAATTTACGGTTGGGCAGGGCATGGTTATCCAAGGTTGGGAACAGGGATTTTTAGGCGCGAAAGTCGGAGAAAAAAGAACACTAACTATTCCGGCTGAAATGGGATATGGCGCCAGAGCTGTTGGTTCAATTCCGGCCAATTCAACTTTGATTTTTGATGTGGAACTGGTGGCTATAAAATAAATTCTCTTTGGAGATAGTTTAGAATGTAAAAATCTTTCCTATTTCAGGAAAGATTTTTTTAAAAAAGACTCAAAAATGGCGAATAAATCGGACAATCAGCTGTATTAGTTGGTACATAAGCTTTATGAAACTTTTATGGAGAAAAGAAGCCGAAAAAAAACTAAAAATGCTTTTTTCTATGGTAAACAAATTTTTTTGGGTCTTTTCGACGCGGGACTACTCATCTGTTTTTTGACAGTCTGCGCCGGGCTTTGGCTATATTACAGCGCCACGCCGGCGGCCAGCCAGATTGCTAACCGCAAAATTGCGGAGACGTCCACGGTTTATGACAGCAGTGGAGAGCATGTTCTTTATGAACTGCACGGAGAAGAAAATCGAAAGATTATTTCTCACAAAGAAATTGCTGATTCCATCAGGGTCGCAACTATTGCTGCCGAGGACGGAAATTTTTACCAGCATATCGGCATAGATCCGCTCGCAATCGTTCGGGCGCTCAAGGTGAATTTGGAAAACAATAAAATCATGCAAGGCGGTTCGACTATAACTCAGCAATTGGCGCGCAACGCTTTTCTGACCAGGGAAAGAACCATGCATCGTAAAATTTTGGAAGCCGTTTTTGCTCTGAAAATCGAACGGCACTACACGAAAGATGAAATCTTGGATCAATATCTCAATGAAGTTCCTTATGGCGCCAATGCTTATGGCGTGGAAACTGCCAGTGAAACTTATTTTGGAAAAAAGGCCGTCGATCTGACATTGGATGAAGCGGCTTTTTTGGCGGCGTTGCCAAAGGCGCCTTCCTATTATTCGCCGTACGGAGGAAACTCCAAGGCGCTGGTCCAGAGACAGCAAGCTATTTTGAAAAGAATTGCAGAATTGAAACTAGCTTCCGAAACTGAAGTGCAGATGGCTTTGAATGAAAAAACTTTTGCCAAAGTTAAACCGCTTAATCAGCCGATTGAAGCTCCGCATTTTGTGTTTTTTGTGCTCGGAAAATTGGAACAGGAATATGGAAAAGAATTTATTGAAACGGAGGGACTCAAAATTTACACTTCACTCAATTATGATATGCAGAAAATCGCGGAAGATGTTGTTACTCGCGGAGCGCAAAAAAATATTGCCCGCGGAGCCACCAATGCCGCGTTGGTTGCGGTGAATCCTAAAGATGGAAATATTTTGGCGATGGTCGGCAGCAAGGATTTTTATGATGAATCGATCGACGGGCAAGTCAACGTGACAGTGAGTCCGCGCCAGCCGGGTTCGGCCTTCAAACCTTTTGTCTATGCTACCGCTTTTATTAAAGGATACCAGCCGGAAACAAAAATTTTGGACGCGCGCACTAATTTCGGTCCGGATGGATCAGGCCGTCCGTATATTCCAAGAAATTATGACGGAAAGTTTCACGGCCTTCTGCCGATGCGCAGCACTTTGGCAATGTCGCTCAATGTGCCGGCCGTCAAAACTCTTTATTTAGTTGGCATAGACAGCGCAATTGATCTGGCGCACAAAATGGGAATAACCACGCTTAATGATCGCAAACGCTACGGCTTGTCATTGGTGCTTGGCGGCGGCGAAGTTAAACTCTTGGATATGGCGAGCGCTTTTTCGGTTTTCGCCAATGAAGGTTTGCGGGTTCCATATCAGCCAATCATAAAAATGGTTGATTCCCGGGGCAATGTTTTGTTTCAGGAAAATATTTCTCCCGAAAGAGTTTTGGATGTGCAGGTAGCGCGGAAAATAAATTCAATTCTTTCCGACAACAAAGCGCGCACGCCGATTTTCGGAGCGCGGAGTCCTTTGACTTTGGAAAGTGTGGGCAAAACAGTGGCAGCTAAAACCGGAACTACTTCCGAATTTCGCGACGCGTGGACGGTCGGTTACACTCCTTCAATCGCAGTGGGTGTCTGGGCGGGCAACAGCGACAATCATCCGATGAAAGCCGGCGCGGACGGTGTGTTTGTGGCGGCGCCGATCTGGAATGATTTTATGCAACAAGTGCTGGCCAGCAAGCCGAACGAAACATTCATAGCCTATGATACTTATAAAGGAGATGATAAAAAAGATGTTCAGCTAGCCGGCGCTTCGACAAATATGATCGCCAAAGTAACTTATTACAGAAATGGCAAAAAAATATCCGAAGAAAAAGCCAGCAAGGCTGATCCGAAAAAAGTGGAAAAGCGGGTGGAATATGTTCCTGCTCCCGAAACCAGCAAAGGGCAGGTGGCTGGAGCTATGAGCATTGCCATGCCTAACGCCAATGATCCGTTGTATAAGCAATGGGCAGGACAGCTCAATAATCCTGACAATCAAAAACTCGAGAATTAAAATTTTTATAAAATGATTTGATAATGCCTAATCCATTTTTATTGGACAAAATAATAAGGTTGCTATAAGCTATAAAAACAAATAAATTTTGCAGCAATGCTGCGGAAAGGAGAACTGGAAATTGGAAAAGCCAGAAAAAGGGATGCCACCATGGAAGATTAATCAAAATACAGCTCCCTGTAAAGATTGTGGCGAATATCTTAAGGGGACGAACCTTAATTTATGTGGCAGAAAATGCGAAAAAATGTTCAAACACCTTAAAAAGATTTTTGCCAAAAATTGTTCTCCTTGCACGAATTTAATATGTGGAATGCCGGGAGTAACAATGGTTAAAAGTGAAAGAGTAGGATGTAAAAAAGATTGTCCTTTACCTGAAATATATGCTAAGCATGTGGGTTTGGGGCCAAAATCAGTCATGGGAAAAACTTTTACGCCCTATGTTACCGAATGGGACATTAGGCACGGGGTAAAATATTAATTATCGAGCTTGTTTAGTTTCTAAACAAGCTCAATTTTTATTTACTTTATTTTAAGTTGTGAGTTACAATAGTTACATCATGGATAAGAAGAAAATAATTATTATTAGTTTTATTGTTTTGTTTGTGGCGGTTTTTTCCGGCTGTGCTTTTTTTTCTGAGAAAAAAACCGTTAGTATTGTTAACAGCGAACAGGGATCAGTGAACAATGAACAAGAAACAGTAGACAACAGCCAGCAGGCAGAATACAGCAGTCAACAGAAAGTAGACAGCATACAAAATCCAGCAGACAAGGAACAACAAGCAGCAGACAGCGAACAAGATGCAGTGAATAGTGATCAGGAAAAAGAAGATACGGAGACAAACGACGAGCAGTCGGAAATAAAAAACACTGCGAAAATTATCGAAAGATTTGTGTCTTGGGGATTTGAAAAATCTTCCGGCCGAAAAATTGATACGATTATTGTGCATTCTTCTTATGATGCCTTGGGCAGTGAGCCATTCAGTGTCAGCGGATTGCTTAATGAGTACAAACAATACGGAGTAGCGACGCACTATCTGATTGATCGGGAAGGAAAAATATATCAGCTGGTCGCGGACAAAAATATCGCCTATCATGCGGGAGAGAGCAAAGTTCCGGATGGCAGAACCGGTGTGAACGCGTTTTCCATCGGCATTGAAATGATGAATACTGAAGATGGAAAGTTTACCAGCGAGCAATATAGCGCACTTAATAGTTTGATCGTCACGCTTAAAAACAGATATTCTATAAAATATATTTTAGGACACAAAGACATTGCGCCAGGCAGAAAAACAGATCCGTGGAATATTAATTGGACTAACGTCCAAAAATAATTTTCAATTTTCAATTTCTAATTTTCAAACAATGCTTAAATTTTTGAATTTTGAAATTTGTTCATTGGAAATTGTTTAGAAATTAAAAATTATAAATTAGAAATTTACATTATGATTCTACAAATATTTTTAAATGGTAACGATATAAGATTAACTTTAAAAAACGGCAATAAAGTCGTTGATAGTTCGGAGTGGCTTGGCGAGTATTCTTTGAGTGAGCAGCTGCTGCCTAAAATCAATGAACTGCTGAGAAAAAATAATATAGATAAAAGTGAAATTAAAAAAGTGACTCCTGAAATAAGCCAAACTTCCGGAGTGACATCTTCCCGCATTGTCCAAACTGTCGCCAAAGCATGGAACATGGGGTAGCTTATAGCTGCTAGCTTCTAGCTTTTAGGAAATACAAAATGCAAAGAAACAGTAGCTATTGATTTTTATCTCAAAAAGTGCTATAATTGATATATGCGAATAAGAGATGGGTGATTTGCCCGTCTTTTTCTTATTTTAAGGGAAAATAGCGAATAAAAATTTAAAAACAATGTATTAATTGTATGGAAAAAACACAAAACAAAAATGATTGGAAAAGTCTAGTGCAGGGATTTGTAGCCAACATGGTTGAGCGTATTGGCGACAATGTTTCCCAAAAAGTGCAAGCTTGGGTAAAAATGCTCAAGCGCAAGACAATCGGCGCACTTTTGATGATTTTCGGCCTTTTCTATCTTTTGATCGGAGCATCCGTCTATCTGAATTCGGTTTTGGGAAAATTTGTTCCGGGACTGGGATATATTACGGTCGGAGTCCTGGCGGTGCTTATTGGATATTTAGTGGGCAATAATAAGTCTCAAGAGTAAGTTAATCAATTTAATATAAATAAAATGGACAAAAAACAAATCAAAAGAGCAATTAAGAAAAACGTTAAGATTGCCGGAGAAAAAGGTGCTGATTTCAAAAAAATTGCCGTCAAAGAGTATGTCAAGATCAAAAAGGAAATGGACATTGCCGCTAAAAAAGTTGAAAGTTATGTCAAAAAGAATCCTGAAAAAGCCGCTGTCATTTCAGCCGCTATTGGCGCTGCCATTGGTGCCGCAGTTACCGGTGTTATAGTTGCCGTTTCCAAGAAAAAGAAATAATAGAAAAATTTTTCTACGATTTTTTATCAGAGGCCGCTCGCAAGAGCGGTTTTTGCTATTCTTGTATCAAGAATGGAGGGGATTGATCTCGCTCTTTTGGCAAAGAAATAGTATTTTTTCATATCCAAAAGGGCGGGGTTGACAACTTTTCGCATATGTGATAATTTAATTAGTACACACATGATTTAGGAAAGAACTTCTACTTTTTGCATTGTTTTTGGGTGAAAACAGTGCACAATCTTTTTGTCAAGTCAGCCATAAAAAAGCTTATTTGACACTATTCTCAATAGGGGAATGAGAATGACAAACACAATCGAATAATTTAATAGCCTTAACTTAAAACTCGCTACTGAGCTCTTAGCTTCTTAGATACTTATCGAAGCCCAAGAGAACTGGTGAGAGTTGTTTTTATGGTCAAAGAAAACAAAGTGTTAAAAGTGAAGGAATTTTACGGAGCAGCTTCTTCACTTTCCAGGAGAAAGTTTTTCCACAAACAATTGGTCGTATCGCTTCCGAACCTAATCGAAGCGCAGAAAGATGCCTATCAATGGTTTTTGGAAAAAGGACTTCGCGAATTATTCGATGAAATCAATCCGATCAATGATTTCACCGGCAAGGATCTTGAACTCTCGCTCACTGACTATTATTTGGATGAGCCCAAAACTGACGAGCTCACCGCTAAGAATAAAAATATTTCCTATGAAGCGCCTCTTAGAGCTAAGGCGCGTTTAGTTATTAAGAAAAACGGGGAAATCAAAGAACAGGAAATCTATCTGGGTGATTTTCCGGTCATGACTGATCGCGGAACCTTCATTATTAACGGAGTAGAGCGCGTGGTTGTCAGCCAACTCATCAGATCAAGTGGTGTGTTTTTTACTATGGAATATCAGAAAGGCAAGAAGCTTTTTGGAGCTAAACTTATTCCTAACCGCGGCGCCTGGCTCGAAATTGAAACCGGACTCGACGGCGTTTTGAATGTCCGCATTGATCGCAAACGCAAAATTCCGGTAACTTCGCTGCTCAAAGCTTTCGGCATGGAAAAGGATGAAGAAATCCTCAAGACATTCAAAGACTCTGATAAAGGTGAAACGAAATTTATTGCGGAAACTTTAGCTAAAGACATAACCAAGAGTCAGGCTGAAGGATACAAAGAAATATATAAAAGAATCAGGCCGGGAGATTTGGCAACAGCGGAAAATGCCAAACAATTGGTGAATTCGATGTTCTTCAATTTTGATAAATATGATTTTGGCAGCGTTGGCCGTTATCGTCTGAACCAGAGACTTAGCGTGGAAAGACCAGACAACGAAGAAAACAGAATTTTGCTGATGGAAGATCTGCTTTTGATTATCAAAGAAATCATTCGCCTTAATAATGATCCGCACGCGATTGCCGATGATATCGATCATCTTGGCAACAGACGTGTGAGAGGCGTGGGCGAATTGGTGCAAAATAAATTGCGCATCGGTATGGCTCGCATGGCGAGAAACATCAAAGACAGAATGAGTACCTGCGATATTGAAACTGTCGTGCCGGGACAACTTATCAATTCCCGTCCGGTAGCTGCCGCTATTAAAGAATTTTTCTCAAGTTCCCAGCTTTCACAATTCATGGATCAAGTAAATCCATTAGCCGAGCTGGAACACAAAAGACGTTTGTCAGCGATGGGCCCGGGAGGACTTACCCGCGAGCGCGCCGGATTCGAAGTTCGCGATGTGCATCATTCTCACTACGGCCGCATCTGTCCGATTGAAACTCCGGAAGGTCCAAACATCGGCTTGGTAGGCCACATGGCTTCTTATGCCAGAATCAATGATTTCGGATTTTTGGAAACTCCCTATATCAAACTGTATAAAGAGATGGATGTTAAGTCTGAAAATCTGGTAAATCGTGTTTTAAATGAAAACATCAGCGGTGTTGGAAAATCTGGAGAAAAAATTACCGAGGAAATGGCTAAGAAAATCGCCAAATCCGGAAAAAAGACTATCAAAATCAAACCATATATTTCCGATGACATTGAATATTTGAACGCGACCGTTGAAGATCGTTGCATCATCACGCACGCGCGCGTGGAGACTGATGATAATCGCAATATTGTGGAAGACATCGTGGAAGCCCGTGTGAAAGGCAATCCGGAAATGATTGAATCCGACAAACTTGATTATATCGATGTTTCCGCGAAGCAATGCATCTCGATTGCGACATCGCTTATTCCATTTTTGGAACATGATGATGCTAACCGCGCCCTCATGGGTTCAAACATGCAACGTCAAGCTGTGCCCTGCATCGTGCCGCAAGCTCCGTTTGTGGGAACCGGCATTGAAGACAAGGCCGCTTCTGATTCGGGACAAGTTGTTAACGCCGTCAATGACGGAGAAGTGGTTGAAGTTGATGCCGCGCACATTGTTATTAAAGAAGCCGCACCGGTTGGAGCCAAAAAAGACAATTTCAAACGCGAATACAGATTGCAATCCTTCCAAAAATCCAACGCTTTCACCAGCATGAGTCAATTGCCGCGCGTCGAAAAAGGACAAGTGGTGAAAAAGGGGCAACTTTTGGCTGATGGCGCTGCTACGGAAAATGGAGAACTGGCACTGGGACAAAATCCATTGGTGGCTTTCATTCCTTGGGACGGCTACAACTTTGAAGACGCTATTATTCTTTCCGAAAGATTGCTGAGAGATGATTGGTACAGCTCAATTCATATTGAAGATTTTTCAATCGATGTGCGCGACACTAAGCTTGGACCGGAAGTTGTGACTAGGGACATTCCAAACATTGGTGAAGAAAGATTAAAGAATTTGGACGAAACCGGCATAATCCGCATCGGTGCTGAAGTTTCTTCCGGTGATATTCTGATTGGAAAAATCACACCGAAAGGCGAAGGCGATCTGACACCGGAAGAAAGACTCTTACGTGCGATCTTCGGCGAGAAATCAAAAGATGTGAAAGATTCTTCACTCTATTTGCCGCACGGTGAACACGGAAAAGTGGTTGACATTAAAATTCTTTCTCGAGAACAAGGCGACAAACTTTCAACCGGAGTCATCAAACAAATTCAGGTTTCCGTCGCGCAGCTTCGCAAAGTTTCAGTCGGCGACAAATTGGCCGGACGCCATGGAAACAAAGGTGTCATTTCCCGCATTGCGCCGGTGGAAGATATGCCATATTTGCCGGACGGAACTCCGATCGATGTGATTCTTAATCCATTGGGCGTTGTTTCCCGTATGAACATCGGACAGATTTTGGAAACTCATCTTGGCTGGGCTGCTCTTAAACTTGGATACAAAGCCGCGACGCCGGCACTTGATGGAATCACGGAAGAAGACATCAAAGGCGAACTGAGAAAAGCTGGGCTTCCGGAAAATGGAAAGATAAGACTTATCGATGGAAAAACCGGCGAATATTTTGACAATGAAACAACTGTCGGTGTGATGTATGTCATGAAGCTGAACCACTTAGTGGAAGACAAACTGCACATGCGTTCCATCGGACCATATTCATTAATCACTCAGCAACCATTGGGAGGCAAAGCGCAATTCGGCGGACAGAGATTCGGAGAAATGGAAGTGTGGGCTTTGGAAGGATATGGATCAGCTTATACATTGCAAGAAATGCTGACGATCAAATCCGACGATGTGCTCGGCCGATCTAAAGCTTATGAATCAATAATCAAGGGCGAAAAAATCAAGAGTCCAAACATCCCGGCTTCGTTCCATGTGTTAGTGAACGAACTCAAGGGTCTATGTTTAGATGTCGAACTCATTGATTCGAAACTCAACGAAGACGATGGTCTGGAAGATGAACCCGCCTACGAAAAGACTGGGGAAGACGTTGATCAAATTTAATTAACTTTCGTAATAAACTTCTTATATAAAAAATCTTATGGAAAATATTACTAAAGTGAGCGATTTCAATAGCGTCCGACTCAGGCTAGCCAGCCCGGAAAGCATAATGAATTGGTCTCACGGCGAAATCACCAAACCGGAAACAATCAACTATCGCACCCAGCGGTACGAAAAAGACGGACTCTTCTGCGAGAAAATCTTTGGGCCTTCCAAAGACTGGGAATGTTACTGCGGAAAATATAAACGTATCAGATATAAAGGCATCGTTTGCGACAAATGCGGAGTCGAAGTGACTCGTTCAATCGTGCGTCGCGAAAGAATGGGACACATCAAATTGGCTGTGCCGGTTTCACATATCTGGTTTCTGCGCGGTGTGCCGTCAAAAATCGGTTTAGCTTTGGGCATTGGCGTGCAGGACTTGGAAAAAGTTATCTATTTTTCCGCTTACATTATTAAAAGCGTCAATGAAGAAGTGAGAGACCGTGTTGTAAATCAATTGGAACAGGAATACAAAGCCAAGCAGAAAGAAATCAAATCCGGCAGTACTGAAAATGAACGTGGCGCTGACACAATGCTCGGAGAATTGCACGATCAATACAAAGCAGTCAGAGATGAAATCAAAAGTCTGAAACCGATGCAGGTTCTTTCAGAATTGGAATATTTCAATCTGTCTTCCCGTTTCGGACAAGTATTTTCAGCCGGTATTGGTGCTGAAGCTGTGCGCGATGTGCTTTCCGAAATGAATATCGATAAGATGATCAAGAAGATTAAGAAAGAATTGGAAGACGAGGAAACATCCGACAAGAAAAAACTTTTCAAACGCATGAAACTTTTTCAGGGTTTCAAAAAAGCCGGATTGCAACTTGAATGGATGCTACCGACTGCGATTCCAGTTATCCCGCCGGATCTGCGTCCTATGGTAGCTTTGGACGGAGGACGTTTTGCGACTTCTGATCTCAATGACTTGTATCGCAGAATTATCAACAGAAATAATCGTTTGAAAAAACTGATTGATTTAGGCGCGCCGGAAGTTATTACAAGAAATGAAAAAAGAATGCTGCAAGAAGCCGTGGACGCTTTGTTTGACAACAGCGCCCGCAAAGGTCAGTCATCCGTGGCCGCTTCCACTGGACAAAGACGACCGCTGCGCTCACTCGCAGACGCGCTCAAAGGCAAACAGGGGAGATTCAGACAAAACCTTTTGGGAAAACGCGTTGACTATTCCGGACGTTCCGTGATCGTGGTTGGTCCGCAGCTGAAATTGCATCAAGCGGGACTGCCGAAGAAAATGGCGCTCGAACTTTTCAAACCGTTTATCATTAATAAAATTATTGAAAAAGAATTCGCGCACAATGTGAGAACTGCCGGCCGAATGGTGGACGCGGAAGCCGAAGAAGCTTATGAAATTTTGGATGAAATCATCGAACATCACTATGTTCTTTTGAACCGCGCTCCGACCCTGCACCGCTTGTCTATTCAGGCTTTCCAACCGGTGCTGATCGAAGGAAAAGCTATTCAGGTTCATCCTATGGTTTGTACTGCCTTCAACGCTGACTTCGATGGAGACCAGATGGCTGTGCATGTGCCGCTGACTGATCAAGCTCGCGAAGAAAGCGCCAACATCATGCTTTCTTCCAAAAATCTTTTGAAACCGGCTTCCGGAGAACCGATCGTTGTTCCATCAAAAGATATTGTGTTGGGAATTTATTATATCACTCACATCAAAGACGGAGTTAAAGGTGAAGGGAAAATTTTCGCGACTCCTGAAGAAGCTATTTTGGCCCATCAATTGGATTACGTGGCTGTGAACGCAAAAATAAGAGTTCAGATCGGAAAAGAAATTTTGGAAACATCGGTAGGGCGCATCATGCTTAATAATATCTTGCTGCCTGAATTCAGATTTATAAATGAAGAATTTACTCAGAAAGAAATCAAACATCTGGTAGCGCGCATTCTGATGACAAAAGGACAGGAAGAAACTGCGCAGTTCATCGACCGCATCAAGCAGCTCGGATTCAAAATGGCTGGCTGCAGCGGAATCAGTTGGGGTATGGATGATCTGCAAGTTCCGCCGGAAAAAGCACCAGCTATGAAAAAAGCCGGAGAAGAAGTTGCGACTATCAACCAGCAATATCTGATGGGTCTCCTGACTGAAGAAGAAAGAAAGAACCGCGTGATTGATATTTGGAATCGCACAAAAAACATTATTGCGGATGCCGTGAAAAGTTCCTTGGATCATGAAGGCAGCGTTTATACTATGGTGCACTCCAAAGCCAGAGGTTCAGAATCAGTGGTGGTGCAGATGGAAGGTATGAAAGGACTCGTGGCCGGACCAACTGGAGAAACGATTGAACTGCCAGTAAAAAGCTCATTCAAAGAGGGTTTCAATGTTTTGGAATATTTCATTTCAACTCACGGAGCCAGAAAAGGTATGGCTGACACCGCTCTTCGAACCGCGACTGCCGGATATCTGACTCGCCGCCTCGTTGACGTGGCTCAAGACATTATTGTTCGCGAAGAAGATTGCGGCGATACTGAAGGGGGATTTATCTACAAAGAAGATTCAGAAAGAATCGGACTAAGTTTTGCAGCCAGAGTTGAAGGCCGCGTCCTGGTTGAAGATGTTGTTGATCCGAAGACCAAAAAAGTCATTGTTAAAAAAGGCACATTAGCTTCCAAGGAAGACGGACAAGCTGTCGACAAAGCGGGCGTAAAACAAGTTAAAATCAGAAATGTCATCACTTGCAAAAGCCAAAGAGGAATCTGTCGCGCTTGTTATGGCGCTGACCTTGGTCGCAGCAACTTGGTCAATATTGGTCAAGCAGTCGGAATTGTGGCTGCGCAAGCTATCGGTGAACCGGGAACACAGCTGACGATGCGTACCTTCCATACTGGAGGTGTCGCGGGAACAGACATCACCCAAGGTCTGCCGCGTGTGGAAGAAATTTTTGAAGCTCGCCCACCGAAAGGCGAAGCAGTCATTTCTGAAGTTGACGGAAAGGTTATGGAAATCGTCAATGAGAATAAAAAAACAACTACAATCAAAGTTGAAACCACTGGTAAAGACATGGTGGAATATCAAGTTCCAAGCGAATCAACCATTGTTGTTGCTAAAGGACAGCTTATTGGCAAAGGCACCCAGCTGAACGAAGGACATATTGATCTTAAGAAGCTTTATGCCACCATGGGACAAGAAGCAATCCAAAGATATATCATCAACGAGATTCAGGAAATTTACGCAGCGCAGGGCGAAGGCATCAATGACAAACATGTTGAAGTTATCATTCGCCAAATGCTGAGCCGCATCAAAGTTTTGGAAGCCGGCGACACAGATCTTCTGCCGGGCGACATTGTTGAAAAGGATCAATTCCGTGAAGAAAATGATGACGCGCATAAAGCTAAGAAAGATCCAGCCACTGGCGAGCAGCTGATTATGGGAATTACCAAGGTTGCTCTTTCAACTGAATCGTTCCTGTCAGCCGCATCCTTCCAGGAAACAGCCCGCGTTTTGATTAACGCCGCCGTGACCGGAAAAGATGATCGTCTCAGAGGCCTTAAAGAAAACGTGATCATCGGCCGCCTGATCCCAGCTGGAACAGGATACCGAGAGTTCAAGAAGTAGCTTATCAGGCTTTAGCTTATTAGCTTCTTAGGAAATACAAATATACTAATACTTGAGCGGCTTGCCCTGTACCAATCCGCTAAAAGAGGATTTGGTACAGGGTATGGAAGGCAAAAAGCACCCAGGCAGGGTGTTTTTTGCTTTTATATAAGCCTTTTTTAAATTATTGGGGAAAGTATGGTTGTTTTTCCCCAAATCCGCAGCGGGAGATTGGGCGAGAAGCTGGTTTTTGTGGGGAGGGGTTGGTATAATGTAGACAAGGTATAAATAAAAATATATGAAAAACATTGAAGTTAAGGTGAAAATTGGAAATTTTAAGAAAATTGTTTCCATTTTGAAATCCAACGGTGCTAAGCGCGGGGGAATATTTCATCAAGTAGACACATATTATAATTGCAAGAACGGACGGCTAAAATTACGCGAGATAAATGAGAATAAATCCGAGATTATATTTTATATTCGACCAAACCACGAAGAAAACAAGGTGTCAGAGTATAATGTTTTGAAGATTGATAAAAAGAAATTAAAAGAAACAAAACTTTTTTTGAGCCAAGCTTTCGGAGAAAAAGTGATCGTGGAAAAAGAAAGGGAAATATGGATTTTGAAAAATACGCGGATTCATTTAGATAAAGTTAAAAAAGCCGGATCTTTTTTAGAATTGGAAACTGTTGTAAAGGGAAAGCTTGAAAAGTTTCAAACTGAATATGCGGAAGTTTATAAGATGTTAGAACTTGAGAAATATACAAAAATAAAAAATTCCTACAGCGACATTCTTCTTGGCAAGTAAAATGCAAGCCTTGTTGTCTTATATTTTTATTTCCCAAATCTGCGGCTGGTTTTTGTGTGCGGGGGTTGGTATAATGGGGGTAGAATAAATTAAAAAAACATCTTTATGGCAGAAATAAAAGAATCAACATTAATGAGAATAGAGAAAGAATTTGAAGCAGAGAAAGAATGGAAATCTGCGATTGAAAATTTTGGCGTAGATCCAAAGAAAGGCGAAGAAATATTCAATAAAATCGTCAGGATGTATGATTCTGAAAAAAGATTTTATCACAACAGAAAACATGTTGAAAAACTTTTAAAATTTATTGAAGGAAAAAAAGATGAAATCGAGAATTTTGATGCGGTATGTTTAGCAACTTGGTTTCACGATGTTATATATGATACGCAGGCTAAAGATAATGAAGAGCAAAGCGCAATTTTTGCTAGAAAAAAACTTGAAGAATTAGGAATTCAAAAAGATATTATTGTAAAAGTTGAAAAGTTAATAAGGGCAACATGGAAGCACGAAAATATTGACGGTGACAATGATTGCTCAATTTTTCTTGATGGTGATTTGGCCATTTTGTCTGAAGACAATGATAAATATGATTCATATACTAAAGCCATACGTCGAGAATACGCTTGGGTTCCAGATGATGTTTATAAGGAAAGAAGAAAAGAGGTTATGGAAAATTTTCTCAAAAAGGATAGAATATATTTTACTGAAGAAATGTTTAAAAAATCTGAAGTTAAGGCACGAAATAATATAAAAAGAGAAATTGAAAGTTTGCAATAAAAATTGTTTTACCAGCTCTTTCCGGGGCTGGTTTTTGTGTGCGGGAATTGTGTTATACTAAAGATATATCTAATATATTATTTTTTATGTTTAATCCGGAACACGCGAGGCCAATTGAGGCTGAAAGCATTGATCAGCATGCGAAAGAATTAAGAAAAAGACTGCAAATCATTCAGCTTTCTTTTGCGGACAGCAAATTTTTGGAAGAGAAAGAAAAAAATGGCGAGTGCGATTTTTTAGATATTCTTGAAAAATACACTCCCATCGGGAAGGATAATGTTAAAAGAGAATATGAAGCACGATATCCTGATAAGAAAAAAGATCTTGAAGAATTCTGGGCTTTGCTTTCTGAAGAAATAAAAAATATTCATGAACAAAAAGCGGACAATTGGGAAGAAGAAATTTCAAATTTGACAGCGAAGAAAGTTGATGCACTTGGTCCGATCAATATGGATCATTCATCTGAAAAATCCAACAGGGCGGGGATGATAAAATACAATCTGGATAAGGGTAATCAGGATTTTGAAAAATTTGGGATAGGAATTATGGAACCATATATTGAAATTCATTTTGGTGAAGCTTATCGTCAAGAAGGCGGAGTCGGTCATATGAAACTGAGAGAATCTTTTGAAAAGTTGGCTCAAGATATTGTAGAAAAATATCCGGAAACCCAATTTGTTATTGGGCGATCATGGATTTTGGATCACCAAAAAATTGCCGATAGGATTGGATTTAAAATTGTGGAAAAAACTGATTCGCTTGATCATTTTTCGACTTGGTGGCAACTAATGGACAAGGATGGACAGATTGGCAAAGAACAGATGAAAAGATTTAGGGAAGAGGGAAAGCTCCATTTTCAGGTAGCCTTGGGAATTATCCCAGTTGAAGAATTTCTAAAAAAACACTTGCCGAATGAAATGAGAGGGAAAATAAAGCTAAAGAAAATGAAAGATGAAGACAGAGAAAAAATGCTAGCCTTTAATGAGGAAAGAAAAATATTTGGAGAAAAATTTGAGCAGATGTCCAAAGAGGAAATAGTATCTTTTATCAAGGAAGCTTCCTATTTGAGGGATAATTTTGAAACAGATGAAGTCCAATATCTTGTCTCATTACTATGTGAAATGAAAGATAAAGGAATCAATCTGATGAATCCGGGAGAAGATTATGCAAAGAGAATGAAAGAAATCAGGAAATCGATGGAAAAGTTTTTGCCGGCAGTAGTTGAAAAAGAAATTTTTATAGAACCAAGAAAATAGCGCGCTACAAAAGCAGCTTCCAAAAGGATGGTTTTTTTATTCCCATAAATCCACGGCTGGAGATTGGGTGAAAGTTCTTTATTTCGAGCCGATATTAGGCATTGACGCTATGCTATCTTTGTGCTATTATCATCTGTCAGATTTTGGATAGCAATTTTAACAATAAAATATGAATTGGAGGATATAAAATGATCACAGCATCTGATTTATTTGGTTATCAAGGGGAAGCTCTCAATTTAATAATGAAAGCTTTCGAAACAAAGAATAAAGCATTAGTTGTTATGGCCACTGGCCTTGGCAAAACCATCGTAGCTGCATTTTGGGCGAAGAGTGAACTTAAGAAAAAACGTAAAGGATTGTTTCTCTGCCATGATAATGGCATTCTGGAACAAGCCACGGAAGAGTTTAGAAAGGTCATGGGCGATAAGGCTAAATTGTGTTCCTTTTTTGGAAATGATAAAGATTTTGACGCCGATAAATCAGATATAGTCTTTGCTTCATTCCAAACCTATGCTAATTGGAAGAATGCTTTTTTCGAAGATGAATTTGATTTTATCATTGTCGATGAATCGCACCACGGTCAAGCTCCAACTTTCAAAGAAGTGATTCAGTATTTCAAACCAAAAAAACTTCTCGGTATCACGGCCACCCCTAATCGGGAGGATATGAAAGACATTAGAGAAATATTCGGAAAAGAAGTTGTAAATTATCCATTGGAAGAGGCGATTGCTAAGGGTTGGCTGACACAGGTTGAATATCGTATTCTCAATGATAATTTGAACCACTGGAAGCTTAAGAAAATTATTAGGGGTATACTGGAAGAAGGCCAGTGTGTTTCAGTAAAGCAGATTAATGAAAGCATCTTCATCGAGAAACGTGACGAAGAAATTGCTCGAACGATTCAGGAGTATGCCAGTTCAAGCAAAAAAGCGATTATATTCTGTGAAAAAATTGAACATGCAGAAAACTTCCAGTCACATCTTCCGGGTTCGCTAACTTATCACTCCAAAGTGAAAGGTGGAAGAAAAGAAAATCGGAAAAGGCTGGATGCTTTTCGCGAAGGATCACTGCAATATATTCTGGCAGTTAATAAATTTAATGAAGGCATTGATGTTCCAGATGCAGAATTGATTGTATTCTTGCGGTGTACTGATTCCAAAACGATTTTCTTTCAGCAACTAGGTAGGGGTCTCCGAAAAATTTTCGGCAAAGAAAAAGTTATTGTTCTTGATTTCGTGGCTAATTGTGAAAGATTAGCTATGGTTAAAGAAATGGCTCATCGAGTGAAAGAATTTGCCGGAAATAATTTTATTCTAAACAAAGAATCGCTTCATGTTAGTGGTTCAGCGTTCGACTTTTGTTTTAGCGACGATCAAATTGATATACTAGAAATTATAAAAAGAATTGAGTGTCGTTTTGTGGCTGATTTTCCTAATCTTCTGGCGGAATATTCTAATGAAAATATTTTACCACCAGAGCAGGCAGCTGCAGGATCACATAGGAAGTATCTTTGGAAATGTTCAAAATGTTCCCATGAATGGTGGGCACAAGGTCAAAGTCGCCTGATTCAAAAAACAGGATGTCCTGCTTGCGCTGGCAAGGTACCAAAACCTTCAGAATATTTGGTAAATGCAAATACTACACTGGCTGCAAAATACTCTGCTAGCAACCCAATACCATTAAAAGAAGTTACAGTAACAAAAAATTTTCTGGATAAATTCTTATGGAATTGTTCTAAATGTAAGAGGGATTATGAAGAATATCTTTTTACAATACTAGATGAAAAAGTTATTTGTCCAGAATGTATCTGTAAAGCGGAAGAAAAAACAAAAGAAATTAGAAAGAACAAAGCAGCAGAAAGGAGAAAAAAATATTACGCTACGGAACAAGAATGTTTAGAGGCAGCCTTAAAAGCCAATGCATACAGCTGGAAGAGCTATTACTGTGTTGCTAGGAAGGTTGATCCGATGTTGCCACCTTTTCCAAACTCATTTTATGATTGCGACGAATATAGTTTCTTTGAAAGACTCAATGAATTTTTTAAAAATAGAAAAACAGACAAGTAGAATTAGCGCCGCTGAGACTCAACATGGTCTCAGCGGTTTTTTTATTCCCCAAATCCGCGGCGGGATTTGGCTGACTTGACTTTTGATCAACAATGAAGTAATATTTAAAATCGGTTATTTTACAAATTCATATATAAAGGGGGAAAGAATCATGCCACATGGTAAAAATGTCAATCTTTCAAAGGCATTATCTGAATTTAAAACAGGCGCACAAATGAGAGAGAAGAAAATGTCGAAGACGGAATTTAATATAAAATCTAAATTGTACGACGTGCTCTACAGCGCAGCTCGCAGGGTGCTTTCTAAATATAAACCTTGCGTTTTCAAAAAGGGAAAGTGTTTTACGGGAATGCAGTGGGATTGTTGCGGCGGTTGTTGTCATCTACTGAAAACTGGATGCGCAACAAAATCTCTATCGTGCAAATTGTATCTTTGCGAGGAAGCCAGGGAAAAATTTCCAGAGTGTGCTGCAGCGCTTGATGCCTTAGAATCGGTAGCAGAAAAATACAATTTTCTGGGGTTCAGAGTAAACAAGCAAGATGTTTTTCGGATTTAAATTGTCAATAATAGTTTATTGTTATTTTTTTGGTTTACCTTAATAATAACAACAAAATTCGATTCTAGGGGGAGAATTATAATGGTAATTAAAATTCCCGACGACGATATGGGGGGCTGGATAAAGGTGTTACGGGAAGAAAATTTTTTAAATGAAGAGATTGATGTTTTTTTATCTTTCTTAAATGAAACATATTTCTTGTCGAACAAAGCACCTTTGATCAGTTGGATGCTAAGACAAGAAGAAGAGTTTATTTATTCAAGAGAGAAAAAAATATTAAACTATGAAGACAGAATACAATATAAGATTGTCATCGAACAAGTCCTCGCGATGCGTTGGTAGAAAATTGTTCGCCCTATTAGTTAATAACCACCCAGCAGATAGAATAGTATCGGGGTGGTTTTTTTATTTCCCCAAATCCGTGGCGAGAAAATAAAGAAGAGGCTGTTTTTACAGAAAAAAGAAAACGCCGCACGAGCTTGTTGAGCTCATGCGGCGTCATTCTATCTAGTTATTGCGACTGATTATGACCGGATCATTTATTTTGATCCAGTCATATATTTTTTTAGCATCCTCGCGCAGCAGGCGGGTGCAACCATGAGAAGCAGGATAGCCCGGCAAATCCCCCTGGTGGAGGAAATAATGAGTTCTGGACAAATTTACCGAAAACGGCATCGGAGCTCTCCCATAGAGTTTAGACAGATGCAAGGGTTCTTTCTTTGCTGCTTTAAAGTTTCCGGGGCGAGTTCCTTTTCTTCCTTTGCCAGATGAAATCGGTCCCCAGAAAACCAGTTGGCCTTTTTCATAGGCACCAAAGTATTGGGTGCCCAGAAAAACATGCACGGATCGTTCACTATCGCTTGTTTCTTCGCAATATGTCGGAACCGGCGTGAATTCACTAGCCTTTTCGAAATCTACTGGAATTAATATTTCTTTCCCGATCGGTAGATGTCGCCTGTCAAATTTGTTGATCTTCATTATTAATTCATGATGATCATCTGGAGCGATTTTACCCAAAGAATCTCCCCGCTTGACTTTGTACGTGACAAAACCTTCCGGAACATCTTGGGCAAAAGCTGTTCCCACTAAAAAAGAACAAATAATGCAAACAAAAAAAACAAGACTTCTAATCTTCATAATAATCCTCCCTCTCCTTGTAGTTTTTAAACAGCTATTCATGCAATTATCAATGATAATTGAAAGAACCAAAAATGTCAAGACCTACAAAACAGCCTTTCGGAAAAGTGAATAATCACCCGTGCTTGCATATTTTTGGTTTAGGTGTAATATAGATCTTAATATCAATTTTTCATTAAATTAAACAAAGAGGAAGGGGAGGGGCTGAAGTATGTTTGTGGAAAGGATAATGGATTTTTTTGACCTTAAAAGGTCGTCGGCTTTTTCTGAAAGTTTAAAAAAACTTGAATTCAAAGAAAGGGCTCACAGGAGACATCAGCGTAGTTCGAAAAAAAACAAAATTAAGTGAAAATCGCACGCAAGGCCGGTCGCTCAAAGAGCAGACTGGCCTTTAGTTTTTTTAATTCATTTCCAGATCTTGCATAAAAGAGCGGTTTTTAAAAATAATCGCTTTTTTTATTTTGAAATAGCCGGCGATTTCAGCGGTAATAATTAAGTAGATAGCAATAGTTTTTTTAACATTCAAATATTCATAATCAGAGTCAATTTGACTCGGAAAGGAGGCTCCGCATGTTTGCATTTTTTAAGACGCTGGACAGGGTCAGCAAAAAAGAGACTGATTTTCTAGAAGAAATGGGAGTTCCCAATGTCACAATTAGTAAATTTTCTTACAAACAAGAGTCGGAAGATGTAGAAAGCCGAATCATTGCAGTCGATGATTTGCAGGTTTGGGAGATCTACAAACAGGGCGGAAAAATTCTACAAAGGGGATTAAAATTAGACGAAAGAAGTAATTTCAACGCATACAAGTATCTTATGGGCAGACATGCTCAAAGAATGCTTGAGATTTTCGTGCAAGAAAGTAGCAGTATAGTAGATGAGAGCCTTGCATTTTTTTCATTTAAACACTAGTTTATGGAAAAAAGTTATAGCCGGTTTCCTTCAACTTGGAATCCGGCATTTTTTTGTCTCTAGAAAGCCATTTTTTGAGTCTTTCAGATTTGTCGGTTTTTTGGAGAGCTGAAACATAAAGTTATCCACAGGGTGGTATTGCAGTGATATTGAAGTAGTGATAAAATAACACTATAATAATTTAAAATAAAAAAATATGGAACAAAAACTAACTGCTAAACAAAAAAACATTCTCGAATACATTCGGGAAATCACAATGCAAAACGGCGAGAAGCCAACCAGCTATCGCTTGCATAAATACTTGGTTTCCAAGGGTGGCAGCGACAGCATGAAATCAGTCATGCAAGTGATCGAAGCGCTGGAAAAGAAAGATCTAATCACGCGTGATGAGAATAAAAAAATATACCTGGTAGAAAATGAAAATTACGGCGACGCGCAAAATGTTTTTTCCATTCCGCTCTACGGTCTGGCTTCTTGCGGAGAAGCGCTGGCGTATGCCGAAGACAATCCGGCGGATGACTTTCTCCAACTTTCCAAAAGTCTGTTTGGCAAAACGCAACCGGAAAAAATGTTTGCGGTCAAAGCGCTCGGAGACTCGATGAATAAAGACGGAATCAATGACGGAGATTATGCGATTTTTGAAAAAGTTGAAGGGCAAGCTGATTTGGAGGGAAAAGTTGTGGTGGCGGTTATTAATGGTATGGCCACTATCAAGCGTTATAAAAATATGGGCAAAGGCGTGATTGGACTTTTCCCGCATTCTACCAATGACGCGCATCACCCGATCTATTTGTCGGAAGCCGATGTTATTTTTATCGCGGGAATTTTTCGTCGCGTCCTGCCGGTGAAATTTATAAGCCTCTAAAAATAAAAAAATAATTTATGATAATCATAACCACTTTTATTTACATTGCATTATTGATAGTTGCCGCTTTTTGTGTGGGCGTGGCTTCCGTTTGGATCTGCGAATGGCGCATGAATGAACTCTATAAAATGATGAGCAAAGAAATAAAAGCGCTGGAAAATCCGCGGATAAGCGAAGCGGTTATGCACATCAAGAGCTACAGGATTAAGGAAGACTATCGCCGTAAAATTCTGGATATTGAAGAGACGCAGAAATTGATTCTCGAAAATATATTAAGAATGAAAAAATGTTCCTTAAAAAATAACTCTCTTAACCAGAGTCGGACGGCGATTTTTACTGCCTAATGCAAGGGCTTTGGAGTAGAGAAAATATGTGTTAAAATAAGTTAAACAGAACTATTAACCATTTTCTAAAATTTGGCTATGGGAAGAAGAAAAAAGAATCAAGAGAAAGCTGAAGAATCTGAGTCAAAGCCGATCATCCACGGTGACGCAAAGCGCAGCGCAGCGGCCATTTTCCTTTTCGCTTTAGCGATTCTTTTTGTGCTTGGTTTTTTGTCTGAAGCTAAAATTGTTGAAGCCGGAATTTTGGGAGATTTTTTGAATTCAACTGCCGGCATGCTGTTTGGCGTTGGCAAATATGCTTCTCCTCTAATCTTAGTTATTGCCGGTATAATTTTGCTTTTCCGCAAAGAGACGCTTTTCTATATCTCTAAAATTTTGGGGATAACAATAGCTTTTATCAGCGTTTTAAGTTTCATTCATATTCTTTCCTACGAGCCCAACGAAATGTTAGCTGTGGCTAAAATTGGCGGGGGCGGAGGATTTTTGGGCTATGCTTTTGCGTATCTTTTTCTGAAACTCGCCGGTACAGTAGGCGGCGCAATCATTTTTGTGGCTTTGTTCCTGATTGGAATTATCTTTGCTTTTAATTTTTCATTAGCAATGTTAATTGAAAAATTCATCCGCAAAAAAATCGATGAAAATGAAGATGAATCTGAAAGTGAAGAAGGAGCAACTGATGAAGAAATGAAAAATAAGGAGCAAGAGGAAGAGGGGGAAGACAAAGAAGATCCGAAAACAGAATTTGTGCAAGATCCTAATGAAGGCGAAGAAGATGAAAAGGAAAGCCGCATGAAATCTATTCTCAAAAAAGCAGCCGCTTGGACGCCAAAAAACAAAAAGGAAGACGATGCGCCCGGGCAACATGTCGCTTGGGAATTGCCGCCGGTTGATTTGCTGGACGATACTGTTGAAAAGGCTCAAGCTGGAGATGTCGACAAGAACGCCAAAATTATTCAGGATACTTTGCGCAATTTCGGCATTGAAGTAGAACTCGGAGAAATAGTGACCGGACCGACAGTTACCCAGTATAGTTTTCGTCCAGCGGTTGGTGTGAAGCTTAGTCGAATAACGAACCTTAGCAGCGACTTGGCTCTTCGGCTCGCAGCCAGACAAGTAAGAATCGAAGCTCCGATTCCAGGCAAATCTTTGGTTGGCATAGAAGTTCCAAACAAGAAAACTGCCATAATCAGGTTGCCGGAACTTTTGCGCTCTTTGGAATTTGAAAATCGCAAATCAAATCTTTTGTTAGCATTAGGAAAAGATGTAAATGGAAATTATATTTGTAGCGATCTCAAAAAAATGCCGCACCTCTTGATTGCCGGATCGACTGGCAGTGGAAAGAGCGTTTGCATAAACACAATTCTACTTTCTATGCTTTATCAGAATTCTCCGGAGGATTTGAAGCTCATCTTGGTTGATCCTAAGAGGGTTGAACTGACTCCGTACAACGGTATTCCGCATCTTTTGGCTGACGTGGTAGTGGACAACGGAAAAGTGCTGAGCGCTCTGAAATGGGCAATCGGTGAAATGGAACGCCGATACAAATTGCTTCAGGAAGTTGGGTCTAAAGATATCGCTTCTTTTAATGCGAAAGCTAAGAGCGGTGAAACATTCCAGCGTTTGAATGAAAATTCCGGGGAAATTATAGAAGAAACAGTGCAAAAAATTCCATATATTGTTATTGTGGTTGACGAATTGGCCGATCTCATGGCTTCGCATGGCAAAGAAGTTGAAGGCGCTGTCATTCGCTTAGCGCAAATGTCCCGCGCAGTTGGCATTCATCTGATACTCAGCACGCAGAAACCGACAGTGACCGTTATAACGGGACTTATCAAATCCAACATTCCGACTCGCATTGCTTTCCGGGTTCCGGCGCTGATGGATTCGCGCACGATCTTGGATGCCAGCGGAGCTGAAAAATTGCTGGGTAATGGCGACATGCTCTATTCAGCGGCTGAAGCTGTTGACCTCAAACGCGTGCAGGGAGCTTTTGTTTCCGAAGAAGAAATAAAGCGCGTCGTCAAATTCATTAAGGATCAAAAATTTGAAAAAATAGAAGATGATTTAAGTGATGATATTGTCGCGGAAGACAAAAAATCTCTGGGACATAAAAACGGAGAAGTCACCACAACCTATACGCCCGGCGGAAAAATTGATTTTGCTTCAATTCCGGAAAACAATAATGATATGGAAGACGAGCGTTATGAAGAAGCCAAGGAAATAATATTGCAAGCCGGCAAAGCTTCTTCTTCACTGCTTCAAAGACGCATGCGGATTGGATATTCACGAGCAGCCAGATTAATAGATATTCTAGAGGATCGCGGAGTGATTGGCCCATCGGATGGCGCCAAGCCGCGTGAAGTCCTGATTGCCGGAGAAAATGATCCAGCCTATGAAAGTCCGATAGAAGATCAGGTTGTCCGTGATAAATGGCAGATGTAATGCGCCAGAAGCGCAAGTCAAAAGTTTATCAAGTTTTTAAGGTTCATAAAGTTGGGCTTAAAACATAAAAACAAAAACACAAATTTTACTTTGTAACTTTTTACTTTATAAACTTGTAACTTCTGTATGGTTCGATTCACTACCAAAAAAATTGATTCACTGACTTTGGGCGAACGGATGAAAAAAATCCGCGATGAACGCCGGTTGAGTTTGGCGGAAATTTCCAAAAGCACCAAAATCCAGGCCAAGTATCTCGAATATATCGAGCAAGGGGAATACATGAAACTGCCGGCGGATGTTTATGTCAGGGGTTTTCTTCGCAGCTACGCTGTGTTCATGGGGCTAAACGAAAAAATGCTGATTAAACAATATGAAAGAGAAAAAGGCATTCAAAAAAACATTAAAAAAATTGTTGATACTGACAATCCCGGAACGCCCATAAAATTTTCCAGTTTCGTAGTTACTCCAAAGGTGATTATTGCCAGCGGTTTGGCAATTCTGATTCTGGGCAGCTTCTTATATCTCTATATTGAAGTCAATAATTTTATTTCCAAACCACGTTTGTCAATAATGAAGCCAATGGCAGGAGAAACAATTGAAGGCAACTCTTCCCATGTGGTCGGCATTGCCGAAAAAGACGCGCTTGTTTTCATTAATGATCAGCCGGTGATGGTCAGTGAAAATGGAGAATTCGGCGAAGATGTTGGCTTGAAACAGGGGTCAAACACAATAACAGTCAGGGTCAAAAGCAAATTCGACAAGGAAACGACGCAGTCCATAACAGTCAATGCTAATTTCCAAGATGCTTCTGAACAAACAGGCGGGGATATGAATATCCCAGATCAGGCAACAGTTGCAGACAAGACTGAAAATGCCACGGCAATATCTGCTCAAGTTTATGTCAATCCTAATCCGACTTGGCTATCAGTTAAAGCAGATGATAATTTAGTATACAGCGGAGTGCTCCTGCCACAATCGGTCCAAAATTTTGAAGCCAAAGAAGTCATAAGCATAACTTCCGGCAAAGGCAATGAAACGTTTGTGAAAATAAATGGCAAAGATATGGGATTAGTCAGCAGTGATCCGGGAGTAGTGAGAGATGTGCAATATAATGCGAATGGGAAAGTAACCAGTAATCAGTAACTAGTAACTAGCAAAGAGTAATTAATATAAAAAATAAAAAAAGTAAATAAAAAAATATGATTAATAAGACTAAGAAAGCTCCCAAGGAGCTGGTTGAAAAAGTAAGGAACGCAGAAAAAAAAGAAGTCGACAAGCTGGTTGAAGATATTCAGGAAAAATTTGGCGAGGGCATGATAATGAAGCTGGGCGACGTGCGGCACGTGGATGTAGAATCAATTCCGACCGGTTCTATTTCTCTGGACATTGCCATTGGCAATGGCGGCGTGCCAAGAGGCAGAATTATTGAGGTTTATGGACCGGAATCTTCAGGCAAGACAACCCTGACTTTGCATATCATTGCTAATTCGCAAAAATTGGGCGGCACTGCGGCTTTTGTGGATGCGGAGCATGCGCTTGATCCGGAATATGCCAAAAAGATCGGCGTGAATATTAAAGATCTTTTAGTGTCGCAACCGGATACCGGCGAGCAGGCTTTGGATATTGTGGAAACGCTGGTGCGTAGCGGAGTAGTGGATATGATTGTCGTGGATTCAGTGGCTGCTTTGGTGCCTAGAGCGGAAATAGAAGGCGAGATGGGCGATCAGCATGTGGGCCGTCAAGCTCGGCTCATGTCGCAGGCTCTTCGGAAACTAACGGCTATCATTGCGCGGTCTAATGCGACTGTCATTTTCATTAATCAGATCCGCATGAAAATCGGGGTGATGTTCGGCAATCCGGAAACGACAACCGGAGGGCAGGCTTTGAAATTTTATTCCTCAGTGCGCATAGAAGTCAGAAGAAGCGCGCAGATTAAAAAGGGCGAAGAAATAGTGGGCAACAGGACAAAAGTAAAAATTGTTAAAAACAAAGTAGCGGCTCCGTTCAAAACAGCCGAATTTGATATTATGTATAATGAAGGCATTTCTCTTCCTGGCGATCTTCTGGATACGGGTGTTAAATATGAAGTTGTCAAAAAATCAGGTAATGCACTTTCATTTGGAGAAGAGAAGTTGGGAGCCGGCAGAGAAGCCGCCAAAGCTTTTCTCAAGGAAAATCCGAAAGTGGCGGATAAAATTTTCAAGGAAATTTCAGCGAAAGCTAAAATTCAAACAGTCTAATAATATCCCGGCATTTGACTTTTGCCTTCGAATGGTGTATAATGAATCTATAAGGTAAAAACGGGTGTCGAAAGCCCCGTTTTTATTTATTTTATTAATAAATTTATTAAATAAAAAACCATGGAAACAAAACAAAAAAAATGTGCCCATTGCGCCAAAAGAGCGCAGGAAGATGAGAAAGTTGAGGAATTTAATCTTGCCATACTATTGGCGCTGGTTCCCTTAATGGTCTTCACATTTTTCGGGCAACTGGGACTATTCTAAATAGTTTTACTAGTAGCTTTTAGCTGATAGCTGTTAGTATAAAAAACTTTTTTATATTTTTAAAACCGCCTTTTGGCGGTTTTAAAAATTATCATTAACTAAAAGCTAGCTTAGGCGCGGGATACGTATTCTCCTTTTTCGGTATTGATGATAAGTTTGTCTCCCTCATTGATGAAGAGAGGAGCAGAGACTTTAAGACCGGTTTCCATAATCACAACCTTGCCGCCTGTGCCGGCCGTGTCGCCTTTAATTCCTGGCGGAGCTTCCACTACAGTCAAAGTAACTTTGATCGGCAGTTCAATGTTGACAGGCGTGTCGTTGAAGTTCAAAACAGTGACTTCGGTGCCTTCCAGCAAGAAAAGGTTGGCTTCTCCAATGACATCTTTTGACAGGGAAAACTGGTCATAAGAATTCGTGTCCATAAAAACGAAACCGTCATGTTCGGGATAGAGATACTGCGCTTTGGTTTTCGACATGTCAGCTTCATCAACCTTGTCTGATCCGTTGAATGTTTTTTCCAAAACATTTCCGGTTAGAAGATTTTTAAGTTTGGTTCTGAGCACTGCTCCAGCACGGCCGGTTTTGGAATGTTCCGCATTTAAAACGACATAGGGAGCATTTTCCCAAAGAATATTTTTTCCACATTTAATTTCTGTTATTCCTAACATGATTTAAAATCGATACTAATCTACGAATTTATACGAATGCTACGAAATTCGTATTATTCGCATGTAATTTGTATAGTTCGTATCGCGCTTATTATTTAACTACAAACGGTGCAAGTGCCATCACGCGAGCGCGTTTGATTGCCTGAGCCAGAGTCCGCTGGTGTTTGGTGCAGATGCCATGGCGTTTTGGCGGATAGATTTTTCCTTGCGAGTTCATGAAACGGCGAATAAGATAGGCATCTTTATAGTCTATTTTATCCATTTTCTGTTCACAAAAATAACATTGCTTTCTTTCCATAGTTATATTAGTTATAAAGTTTATAAAGTTATAAAGTTTATAAAGTTCGGAGTGGCATTCTTTTTATGAACTTTCCACTTTTTACTTTATGAACTTGTTTTAAAAATTATTTTAAATAATTTTTAAAACGGCACATCCTCAATTTTTACTTCCTCTTTTTCATCATCAAGATTGATGGTTGGAATTTCTTCGGCAATTGGAGCATTTTGATTGGCGGTTACGGCTGCTCCGCCGGCTACAGCTCCGGTGGCGGCGGATGCGGCAGGGCGATTGTAATTTCCGGATCCTTGCGGACGGGAACCCATCTGCATATTTTCAGCGACCACTTCCGTTGTTCTTCTTTCAATGCCATCCTTGCCGGTATATGAACGCGTTTCCATTCGGCCTTCGAAATAAGCTTCTTGTCCTTTGGACATATACTGTCCGATGATTTCAGCCAGGCGTCCCCAGGCAACGATGTTGTGGAATTCAGATTTTTCCTGCTTTTGACCGCTTTTGTCATTCCAAGTTCGGTTGGTGGCCAAGCTGACAGTAGCCACAGTCTGGCCGGAAGGAGTTGTTCTGACTTCGGGGTCGCGGGTCAAGCGGCCAATGAGTTGAACTTTGTTTAGATTCATAAGATTTTGTGCGAATAGTTGCGAATATGCAAACGAATTAATTCGAATGTCTTATTCGCGAATATTTGCAAGTTTATATATCTAACAATTTATCAAGTTGCTTATCGATATCTTTTGTTTCCTCTTTTGTTATCGGCTGGTTATCTTGTTTTTGTTTTGGCGGTTCCTGTCTTTTTGGCTGGCGATAGGCTGGTTGTTTTTCAGCTGAGCGCTGTGTTCTTTGCGAAGATTGGTTTTGAGCTGCCATTTCACGCGCTTTTCTTTTTTCCTTCGAATCCAATTCGGGCAAATCATCAGTCTTAACAATCATAAATCGGAGAACTTCATTGGTTAAGTTTAATTTTTTGGTCATTTCCTCAAAAAAGGATTCTTTTTTGTCGGCAACTTCATCGACTTCCGGCAATTCAAAACGGCGAGTCACATAGACTCCTTTTTTCTGGTGCTTGATTTCATAGGAAAGCTTTCTTTTTTCAGAAAGTTCCGGTTCAAGCAATTTGGCCTGGTGCGAAACCAGAATAGATTTCACATTTTCCTTGATCGCTTCCAGATTGGCTTCCTGGCGTTCACCTACGAGATAGAACAGTTCGTATTGCATATACGTATTATTATTTATTAATGGGTTAACGGGCTAACGCGTTTTTTCAAACTCGTGAACTCGTGAACTCATTAGTTGAACAATAAAAAATTCCACTAATCAAGAAAATCCCTTCTTCTAGTGGAAGCTTACCAACTTATCCCTTTATTAAGCTAAAAAGGCGAGTTGGAGTAGGACTTTCTAAGTTGTATAAAGAGTATAGCAGGCAATTTGGAATTTGGCAACCCCGCACCAAATTGACACTACGCCATAGGCGCAAAAAGAAATATTGAATTTTTATATCAAATTATTTTAAACATAAAATAAATTTATTAAATTGGCTGAAAATAATAAAAAGTGCCAAATTGGTGCGGGGCAAGCTTAAAAATAAAAAACCTCTTGAGCGTTGCAAGAGGAGAGGTTATGGCAGTGAACAATGCCTAAACATTGTCACTGCCATACCAAGGGTTGTCGTGGCCGTCCTTCTCTTTGAGCTCATGTTTGGAAAAATAGTATTGGATTATTGTCCGCTACTCTTTTCTATAGCCTCAAAATCTGATGACTGCCGCCAGCCGTGAGCATTGTGGTGCCCACATTTTTGTGCCTCATTAGAGGCTAAGCGTTGAGAGCAGTATATAAAACTTTATAAATTATGTCAATAGGTATTAGTTTTTAGTTGTATTAATGGACAAATTTAAGATAGAATTGTAACATATAGTATCTAGTCTTTGGTATCTCGTATGAATACTAAATACAAAATACGAATTATGAAATTTGAACTAAACTCAAAATTTAAGCCAAGTGGCGACCCCAGCACCAGAGCTAAGCTCGGTGCGGGGCAAGCCAACCTAATTCTATAAAGTATAGCAATGAAATTTAAATTAAGCAGTAAATTCAAACCGGCAGGGGATCAACCACAGGCGATTGAGAAGTTGGTTGAAGGCATAAAAAGGGGGCAAAAATTTCAGACGCTTTTGGGTGTGACCGGATCCGGCAAAACATTCACGATTGCCAACGTAATTCAAAAAGTGCAAAAACCCACGCTCGTTATCGCACCCAACAAAACTTTAGCAGCGCAATTGGTTCAGGAACTGAGAACCTTTTTTCCCAAGAATGCCGTGGAATATTTTGTTTCCTATTACGATTACTATCAGCCGGAAGCCTACTTGGCCGCATCGGATACATATATAGAGAAGGAAGCACAAATTAATGATGAAATTGATCGGCTACGCCATGCGGCCACTTCAGCCTTGCTTTCGCGCAGCGATGTTATTATTGTAGCGTCAGTTTCCTGTATCTACGGTTTGGGTTCGCCGGAATATTACCGCGATATCAGTTTTGAAATTGCATTGGGCGATGAATTCAAACGAGAAGAAAAAATGAAAGAACTTCTTGAATTGCAATTTCAAAGAAGCGATCTGTTGAGTCGGGGGAAATTCCGGGTGACTGGTGACACTTTTGAAATAATGCCGACCGGGCGGGAAGTGGTGACGCGCATCGAAATGAAAAATGGAAAGGTAGATCGCATTCAGGAATATGATTTTTTGACAGGTGAAAATCTGGGCAATCTCGAAAAAACTTTGATCTATCCGGCCAAGCATTTCGTGGTGCCGGAGCCGGTCATGCAAGAAGCGTTGGATAAGATAGAGAAAGAGCTGCGAGAAAGGGTCGCCGAGTTAAAAAAGAAAAATAAATTGCTGGAAGCGGAAAGGTTAGGGCGTCGGACGAAGCAGGATCTGGAAATGATGCGCGAAATCGGCTATTGCAACGGGATTGAAAACTATTCCCGCTATTTGACCGAACGGAAAAGCGGCGAAATGCCCTATACTCTCATGGATTATTTTCTCGCCTCGACTCGCGGAAACGACCGCTCCTCGACGCGAAGCGGGGGAAGAGATTTTTTGTTGGTGATTGATGAGTCTCACGTGACTGTGCCGCAATTAAATGCGATGTACAATGGTGACCGAGCGCGTAAAGAATCATTGGTAGAGAATGGATTCAGATTGCCGAGCGCGTTTGACAATCGCCCGCTCAAATTTGCGGAATTTGAAAAGCACATTCAGCAGCTGATTTTTACTTCGGCGACGCCAGGACCGTATGAATACGACAAATCACAAGATACAAACAACAAACAACAAACAAATTATAAATCGCAAATTATAAATAAACCAAAAAATACGAAATACAAAATACGAGATACGAAATACAATATCGTGGAGCAAATCATTCGTCCAACGGGATTGCTGGATCCGGAGCTGGTTGTTAAGTCAGCCAAGGGGCAAGTAAAAGATGTTTTAAGTGAAATAGAAAAAGTTATTGAAAGAAAGGAACCTGCCCGCAATGCTACGCTTCTGAATAAAAATAATGAAGTTGTTGGCTCTAAGAAACAAACAAAAGAAAGTACTAATGAAATGCAGCATAGCGTTGCAGGCGGGAGGGTTTTGATCACGACACTGACAAAAAAAATGGCGGAAGACCTGTCGGATTTTTTGAAAGAGCACAAAATAAAATGCGAATATGTGCATTCGGACGTGGAAACTTTGGATCGCATCCGCATTTTGGAAGGACTTCGGCGCGGGCAGTTCGATGTTTTGGTGGGCGTCAATCTTTTGCGCGAAGGTTTGGACCTGCCGGAAGTTTCCTTGGTGGCTGTTTTGGACGCAGACAAAGAAGGATTTCTCCGCAGCGAAACTTCACTTATTCAAACAATCGGACGGGCGGCCAGAAATGTAAGCGGGCGCGTGATTTTGTATGCCGACAGCATAACCGGTTCGATGCGGCGCGCAATCGATGAAACAAACAGGAGGCGGAAAATACAGGCGCAGTATAATCAAAAACATCGCATAACACCGACAACCATCAAGAAAAATATTAAATCCATTGTGGATCATGAAATTAATCCGATGCCGGCACCGGACTTCACTAGATTGGAGTCGCTAGAGGATATTGCCGGATACATCAAACAAAAGGAAAGGGAGATGAAAGACGCTTCGCGCGCGCTTCAATTTGAACGCGCCGCAATTATTCGCGATGAAATTTCGCAGCTTAGGAAATTGCAGATAAAGTAGTATTTTAGTATCTAGTATTTTGCATTCTCCGGCACACTATAAATTTTGTGTTTTTCTTTTTTTAAAAAATAATTCAAAATTATGTTTTTCGGTGCACGCATTTTTTCTACTGAAAAAATGCTCCGAGCTCGTGCCGTCGCACTCGCTAGCCACCTCAAAACATAATTTTGAATTTTGCAGAAGAAGAAAGTGGAAATTAATTTTACTGAAAAAGCAAAAGTACAAGCTTCCTTGCGTGTTTTTGGAGTATATAATATAATAGACAAAGGCTGAAAAAGCTTTTTAATTTGTAATTTTTTATTAACCTCATCCGGTCTGATTACAGACCACCTTCTCCTTGGTCAGGAGAAGAAAATAAGGGAAAAATTAATTTTATGGAAAATGAAAACAAACCAATAGAAGAAAAAGCAGAGGAAGTGAAAGAAGCGCAAACTGAAGAAAAAGTTTCTCCGGTTGCAGCGCTGAAAAAAATGTGCGGGAAGAATTGTCAGTGCGGTGAAAAATGCTGCGCAGTTTGGAGCAAGAATAAAAAGATGATTGTGGCGGCAATAATTTTAGTTGTTGTGATTGTGGGAGGACTAGCGCTAAAAAAGTATTGGACAGAAAAAGTGGATGTCGGACAAGACGTTATTAAAGAAAAAGTCCAAAATTTTATCAAAGAAAATGCTCCAGCTGGCGTGAAAGCTGAAATAAAGGAGGTCACGAAAGAAGGAGTTCTCTACAAGGTGAATTTGGAAATCAGCGCAGAGGGAGCGGGTTCTCCGCAGAAAGTTCCTTTTTATGTGACTCGCGATGGTAAAAGGCTTACCCAACAGGTTATCGAGCTGGATGCTAAAAAAGAAGAAGCAAAACAGCCCGCCGTGACTGAAAAAACAGAGCCGGAACAGAAAATGGACATCCCCGAAGTTGATTTGTTTGTTATGAGTTACTGCCCATACGGAACGCAGATTGAAAAAGGCATTTTGCCGGTAGTTAAACTTTTGGGCAACAAAATAAAATTCAATCTGAAGTTTGTTGATTATGCGATGCATGGAGAAAAAGAAGTGAATGAGAATTTGCGCGATTATTGCATTCAGAAAACTCAACCAACCAAGCTTAATGCTTATCTGGAATGTTTCCTGAAAAAAGGCGAGGGCACCGAGTCGGCTTGCATGAAAACCGCCGGAGTTAATGTTGCGCAAGTAAACATCTGTGTTTCCGCGACCGATAAACAATTTAGTGTTAAAGCCAACTTGGCTGACAAAAGCAAATGGAGCAATGGAACATACCCACCATTTGATGTGGACAAAGAAGCTGTATTAAAATACGGCGTGCAAGGATCACCAAGCCTGGTTATCAATGGCACAAAAGTTGGCGCGGCAAGAGATTCAGCCAGCTTGCTTAAATTGGTTTGCTCCGGATTTAATACTCAGCCCAAAGAATGCTCGCAGACTCTTTCTACAACTGCCCCAGCACCGGGATTTGGGGAAGGAACGACAACTGGAGCCTCAGCAGAAGCTAATTGCGGAAATTAAAAATTCTTAGAATTAGAACAAAAAGACTTGGCGCAAGTGCTAGGTCTTTTTTTATTGCTTTTTATAGAATTTCCTGTATTATAAATTAGATTTCCTTCGTGGGAAATCTAAAAAAGAATAGAACGTAGTAGTATATGAAGTACCCTTTTTGGGGAAGTTTTTGGCATCCCTACAAAAATACAAATCTTTTACAAATGTACAAATATATAAAAAGAATACTTTCGGGGCAAGCAATTAAAAAATATGTCTGATGAAATTATCATAAAAGGCGCAAGGGAGCATAACCTAAAAAATGTCGATTTAATTCTGCCGCGCAATAAGTTTATTGTTTTTACGGGAATTTCCGGATCAGGAAAATCTACGCTGGCTTTTGATACCATTTTTGCCGAGGGGCAACGGAGATATTTGGAGAGTTTGTCGAGCTATGCGCGGCAATTCTTAGGGCAGATGGATAAGCCGGATGTTGATTATATTGAAGGACTTTCGCCAGCAATTTCAATTGATCAAAAAGCGGCGTCGCACAATCCGCGTTCAACCGTCGGAACCGTGACGGAAATTCATGACTATTTGCGTCTTTTGTATGCTAAGATCGGAATTCCGCATTGTCCCGTTTGCGGCCGGGAAATTTCCAAGCTTTCAACAGATGAAATTGTAAGTCGGATTTTGGAAATTAATCACCCTCTCACCGACTCTCTCCCTAAAGGGGAGAGAGGGAAAAACGAAAGCGCTTCGCGCAGTGTTCAGATCGAAATTCTTTCACCGATTGTGCGCGAAAGAAAAGGGGAATATCTGGCGCTCTTGGATGATATGTGGAAGCGCGGATTCTCCGAAGCGATTGTGGACGGTAAATTATGCAGATTGGAAGATTTTAAGGACGTTAAATTGGAACGCTACAAAAAACATAGCATTGATTTGGTAATCGACAGAGTAAAGATTAGCGATGAAAATTTAAGCCGAATTTTTGAAGGCGTGGAAAAAGCACTGAAGATGTCGGAGGGACTAGTGAAAATAGTGAGTCTGAAAGACCCCCACTCAATCTCCCCCTTGAAAAGGGGGAGAAGCAAAGAGGGGGTTCAAATTTTTAATCAGAAATTGTCTTGTTCCATACACGATATTGAATTTCCCGATTTGGAACCGCGTTTATTTTCCTTTAATTCTCCGTTTGGTGCTTGCAGCGGCTGTGAAGGATTGGGATTCAAAAAAGAAATAGATATTGAAAGAGTCATGCCGGACAATAATAAGACTCTGGCGGAAGGCGGCTTGGCGCCTTGGAATTTCAAGAAAAATAATTATTATGGCGGCGTGATTTTGTCTGCAGCCAGATATTTTAATATTCCTGACAATATGCGCCTTAGAGATTTGTCAAAAAAGAAAATGGATTTGCTGCTCTATGGAACAGCTGAGCATGAAAGTATGGCAACTGAAGATGAGGCGCCCGTCTCGACTCGCGGAAACGACCGCTCGTCGACGCGAGGCGGGGAGGAGATTCCCATCATCGTCAAAACCAAAACCGGCACCAATTGGAAATTTTATATGACTTGGCAGGGTGTGGTCGGTTTTTTGCAGGAAAGATATTTCAAAACAGAATCAGATGCGGTGCGCGAAGGCATTGAAAAATATATGTCGCAAAAGCCGTGCTCGACTTGCAAAGGAACAAGATACAAAAAAGAAGCGCTATTGGTGACGGTCGGCGGGAAAAATATTTACGAAGCTTCGACGCTGAGTGTTCGCGAATGTTTGAATTTTTTTGAAAAACTGCAATTGACGCAGCGCGAGGAAATGATTGCCGGCCGGATTCTCAAAGAAATTGTGGCGCGCTTAAAATTTCTCAATAATGTCGGCTTAGAATATTTGACATTGCAACGCGCTGCCTATTCATTGTCCGGCGGAGAATCGCAGCGGATCCGCCTGGCTTCGCAGATCGGTTCGCAGCTGGTAGGCGTCCTATATATTTTAGACGAACCTTCAATAGGCTTGCACGCGCGTGATAATTCAAAACTTATGGAAGCGCTGCGCCAATTGCAAAAAATCGGCAACACCTTAATCGTCATTGAACATGACGAAGAAATGATGCGCAGCGCGGATTGGCTGGTGGACATCGGACCGGGAGCGGGCAAACATGGCGGAGAAATCGTGGCGCAAGGATTGCCTACCGAAGTGATCAATAATCCAAAATCTTTAACCGGAAAATATTTGCGCGGCGAAATGGAAATCGAAATTCCCAAGTTTCGGCGCGATGCCAATAAGAAAAAAAGAATCGTGGTGCGCGGCGCGGGCGAACATAATCTGAAAAATATTGTGGCCGAATTTCCGCTCAAAGTTTTTATCTGTGTGACCGGAGTTTCCGGTAGCGGCAAATCAACACTGGTTGAAGAAACATTATACAAAGCGCTGGCTAACAAATTGCACCGCAGTTTGGATGCGCCAGGCCGGCATAAAGAAATTGTCGGGATTGAAAATATTGATAAGGTAATTATGATTGACCAATCGCCGATCGGGCGCACACCGCGCTCAAATCCGGCAACTTACACAGGATTTTTTACTTCGATTCGTGAATTGTTTGCTCAGACCAAAGACGCCAAGCTGCGCGGCTATGGTCCCGGCAGATTTTCTTTCAATATTCCTGGCGGACGCTGCGACAATTGCAACGGGGAGGGATTTTTGAAAATTGAAATGCAATTTATGCCGGATGTCTATCTGCCCTGCGATGTTTGCAATGGAAAAAGATATAACAGTGAAACCTTGCAAGTCAAATATAAAGGCAAAAATATTTATGATGTTTTAAAAATGACTGTTTCTGAAGGCGTGAAATTTTTTGAAGCTTTTCCAAAAATTCACGGTCCTTTGGCAGTGCTGGAAGAAGTCGGTTTGGGCTATATTGAACTTGGACAAAGCGCAACCACGCTGTCCGGCGGAGAAGCGCAAAGAATAAAACTGGCCAGCGAGCTTTCCAGATTGGCGACCGGTAACACGCTGTATATTCTGGACGAGCCGACCACTGGACTGCATTTTGACGATATTAAAAAATTATTGAACGTTCTGAATAGGTTGGTAGACGCAGGCAACACGGTGGTCGTGATTGAGCACAATATGGATGTGATTAAAACCGCCGATTGGATCATTGACATGGGCCCGGAAGGCGGAGACAATGGCGGCCGCATCATTGTGACCGGTCCGCCGGAAGAAATTATCAAATATCATAAAGAAAGCTACACAGCGAAATATCTAAAAGATGTATTAGGCAGAAAGTAGGATGTATTATATACAAAAATTCAGCAGTTAATTCTTCGTGGATACACTTAAATGCGGTCGTCTCAAATTGTATCCAAGGATTTTTTGAATAATTTGAAAATAAAAAAAGCGCAGCGCGTTTAGATAAACGCTGCGCTAAATGCATGAAAATTATGCATCCTATGTTTAGGATTTTTTGATTGGCTGAATTCCGCGCCAGTCGACCATAAAACCATTTCTCCAACCAGCCAAGCACGCCAGAACACTCAATGATTTTTCACCCTGAAATTTTTCCAGAATGAGTAAATGGAAATTTGTTTCAGCTACGTGCTGAACAATACGATAATCTCCGGGCATCAGCAAATCTCTTTTTTCTCCTTCATAATCAAGAAAAAATTCGAGAGGCTCAGTAACTGTAAATGGCAGATTTTTATTAGGGCAAATAAACATGCAATTTTCGCTTGCAGTCGATTTGCAATAATACAAATTATGCCGACCAAAAACTTTGGATAAATAATCAAAAACTTCTCCATTTCCGTTCTCAACACACGGTCTTATATAAGGATGTGTTGGTATTTTCCTTTCTGCTACCATTGTATTCCTCCTGCTGGTGGTTTAATATCATTCTTTTTTTGCCGGCAATAACCTTCGCTGGCTGGCCGTTTAATTTTTTTTCAATTAAATTTTTCTTCTTCTTAACAAAATTCCAGATGTCTATTTCATTGTCATTGCCAGTAATATGGAACAAAATAATATCGGAAAACTTGTCAGAAAATTCGATTTGAGTTGTTAGTTCCTTAAAAAAATTTGCCAACTCAATCATTAATTTTATCCTCATTACTACATTCGTGCCTCTTTGCGAAAAAGGCGGTAACGTGATGATCATAATTCTTCCTCCAATTTTATTTTTAAATAACTTGTGAACTTGTAATTTCTAAAGTAAAAATGTAGCATGTTTATATGGAAATGTCAAAAATTAAGGAAAAACTGAATAAATTGCCAACAGCGCCTGGAGTCTATATTTTCAGGGATGAAGCCGGAAAAATATTGTATATCGGCAAAGCGACCAATCTCAGAAATCGGGTAGCTTCATATTTTCGCGGCACGGAAACCAGAAACCATATTGAAGCTATGATGCCCAAAGTGGCAGACATAAAATTTTTCCAGACCGATTCGGTTTTGGAAGCTTTGATATTGGAAAGCAATCTGATCAAAAAACATCAGCCGAAATATAATATTGATCTTAAAGACGATAAGTCATTTTCATACTTTGTCGTTACGAAAGAAAAATTCCCGAGGATAACAATCCTTCGGGCAACAGATCTTGATTTTAAAAATCTAAAAGCTAAAAGCTACCCGCCTCGACTCGCGGAGATGACCGCTCATCGACGCGAGGCGGGTAACCTAAAAGCTGTTTTTGGTCCCTATACTTCCAAAAAGCAAATGGAAATTGCGCTGAAAATAATCCGTAAAATTTTTCCTTTTCATTCAAATAGGCAAGAAACGGAAAAGGGCTGTCTGGATTTTCAGATAGGGCTTTGTCCCGGACCATATGCCGGCGCGATTTCGGAGAAAGATTATCAAAAAAATATCCACGGCATCAGAATGATTTTGGAAGGAAAAAAGAAAAGCTTAGTAAAAAAACTTGAAAAGGAAATGCAGGCGTTGGCCAAAAAGCATGAATTTGAAAAAGCCGCGGATTTGAGAAATAAAGTTTTTGCACTAAATCACATTCATGATATCGCATTGATTTCGAAAGATTTTGAACCTAAAATACTAAATACAAAATACGAGATACAAAATACGAGAATTGAGGCCTATGATATTTCCAATATCTCCGGTACGAATGCGGTTGGTTCGATGGTGGTTTTCGAAGGCGGGGAGCCAAACAAAAAAGAATACCGTAAATTTAAAATCAAAACTATTTCGGGCAGTGATGATGTTGGTATGATGCGAGAAGTGCTTGCTAGAAGATTTGGAAACAATTGGACTATGCCCGACCTAATTCTTTTAGACGGCGGAGTAGGGCATCTAAATATGGCAGAAAAACTTTTACACGAAGAATTAGGTTTAGCAGTTAATATTGGAGCAGTGGCGAAAGGGAGGGAACGCAATAAATTAGATTTAAGATTTAAGATTTATGATCCAAGAAATGAGGTTAAGGAAGTTTTCAATGATAAAAATTTAATAAAGCGGATTATGGACGAAGCGCATCGGTTTGCAATTGGTTATCATCGCAAATTGGGTCGAAAAGATTTCATATTGACAAAGCGGCAAAAATAGTATAAAAATAGTAGTCAATAGAAAAATAAGAAAGGGGGCTCTTTAAAAATGGAAAAGCAGGCTTTTTACATAGGCAAGGACGAGAATGGAGCACCAGATCAAATTAATTCATTGATTTTTGAGGTTCCTGACGATGCTCCGGCAAGTTTTGCAGAGAAAATAGCCGAGGAGAAAGCTCCTAAAAATTCAAAACTTTTACACGTAGGGCCAGTTATAAATAAAGGAGGCTTGAATTATGGCAAACAGTGAAAGCAAGGGGGAGATTTCGAAAATTCTTTTCAGTAAGCATCACGAAAATAAAGATCTTGCCGAAAAAATGATGAACCTGCTGGCTTTCGAAGAAGATGATGACGGAAAACCGACAGGCATGCTTCGCATGAAGTTTTTTGACACTAATAAAAAACCCGAAAACAGAAAAGTAAAAATAACTGTTATGGTGGAAGATGCGCCTGGCAGTGAGTGAAAATGTAGAATAAAAACTCTTTGAAAGGAGGTGAAATAATGTCAGCGGAGCCCTTTAAAAAAGGGGAAATAAAAAATATTCTGCTGAAAGAGGAAGGAATTGAGAAGACCTTTCTTGTGGTCCGAGGGGGAAACATTATCCCCTTCGGGCTCTTTTTATATTCACTTGCATGTTTTATAAAATAAAAACTGGCAGAAATTTTGAACAGTCAATTTTGTATAAATCTAGGCAAAGAAAATGACAATTTTTTTAAAATTTAATTATTTGACAATAGCCGAAATAAAGAGATAATCTCAAGATACACAATATTTATGCAGAAAAAAGAATCATTCCGAAAAATATTAATAAGCTTAAGAAAAATAAAGCCTGCTTTTTTGTTCGTGCTGTTTTTACTTTTCACGCTGTTTTTTCCGCCGGTGGCTTTTGCCAAGAATTTGCAAGAACAGGCCGGACAGTCTGATTATTCAGCAATTGTCCTTGATGCGGATATTTCTAAAATTTCAGATATTGACGGTCCGCGCATTGATGATGGAGCGGCTTCTGTTTCTCGCCGGACACCCGGCGGTTCTCAACGTTGTCCTAATTTATCAAAAGGGGTTTGGGTATTTCTCATGATTGCCTACGCGGTCCTTTTGGTTTTCAATCTGGCCTACGGCTTTAAAAATACAAACAGGCTTAGGTGGCGGGCAGGTCTTGTTTTGACCACCACGGCAATTTTGGCCTGGTATTTCCTTGATCAATGCCGGTCCGACGTCTGGTTTCCCTTGAATATCCTCAAAGTAGGTATTTTTATCTATGCTTTTTATCTTTATTTCTTTAATAAAAAGCAGATTTTACAATAAAAATAGAAGCTTCTATAGAGGCCTCTAAAGAAGCTTCTAAATGAAAGCTAATTTAGCTAGAAAATAGCCGAATTTTCAACCCCGTACCAATGCACAGGTACGGGGGTTTACATTTCCCGATTTTTCTGATACCATGTTTCATTAGCAAATACAAGTTTCATGTATCAGGTATCATGTAGAATATATCAAGTATAAATACAAGAATGCAGAATATCTTACTTTTCTCAGATACAGTATACATGCTACATAATATGTAATACTTTTTAATAAATATGGCTTCTAAAAAATCTTCTCCTATAAACAAAAACAGCGATATCATCATTAAGGGCGCGCGAGTTAATAATCTCAAAAACATAGACGTTAATATTCCCCGCAACAAATTTGTTGTTGTGACCGGCCTTTCCGGATCAGGGAAATCTTCTTTGGCTTTCGATACGATTTATGCCGAAGGTAATCGCCGATATATGGAAGGCCTTTCTTCCTATGCCCGCAATTTTTTGGATCCATCGGTCAAACCCGACGTGGATAAGATTGAAAACTTGAGTCCGCCAATTTCCATTGATCAAAAAAGCGTGTCCAGATCCCCGCGTTCCACAGTTGGAACGCTGACGGAAGTTTATGATTACCTGCGAATTCTTTTCGCAAAGATTGGAGTTTTGCACTGTCCCAGTTGCGGAGCATCAATGCAAAAACGTTCCAGCCGGGAAATTTTGGATGAGATTATGACTTTTTCTCATCACACCCAAATTGCCATTTTGGCAAAACCAAAAGACAGCGCGACCGGCAAGGAACTTTTGAAACATATCCAGCAAATGGGTTACGCGCGGGTTCGCTTGAACGAAAAAATAATCACAGTAGCTGAAGCTTTGCTGTTGGAAAATGAAAAAACCGATGGAGACATTGAAATGGTCATCGATCGCATTGTGCTAGACAAAAAAAATCCGGATACGGAAAGAATTGCCGATTCAATCGAAACAGCCATGAAGATAGGCGGGAATTCAATGAAAATATTGTTTGATAACTCGGAAGAGCGCAGTTACAATCAAGACTTTTTTTGCGCAAAATGCGGAGTGAAAATAAAAGAAGTGACGCCGAGACATTTTTCTTTCAATAGTCCGGAAGGCGCCTGCGAAACTTGCAGCGGGCTGGGGTATATATTAAAAGTTAATGAAGATTTGATAATTCCCAACAAAAAACTGTCTCTTGCGGAAGGAGCGATTCAACCATGGAACAAATCGGGCGGAAAAATCAGCGGACAGGGGCCGCAATTTATGTTGCTCAAGGAATTGTCGAAAAAATATAAATTTTCAATGAATGTGCCGGTCAGAAAATTATCGGCTGAACAGCTGCATGTGGTTTTGTATGGAGACGAAGGCTTTGAGGGTATCATTCCGTCATTAGAGAAAAAATATTTTGAAACCAGGTCTGACTATGTTCGCAGTGAGATTGAAAAATACATGACCGAACATATTTGCGGATCCTGCCAGGGCAAACGCCTGAAAAAGGAGTTTTTGGCGGTTACCGTTCAGGAAAAATCCATAGATGATTTGGTTTCCATGAGCATTTTACATTTGCAAGAATTTTTTGCCGGCAGTGAAAAATGGAAGCAAAGCGAGCAGGAAAAAGATATCTGCAAATCCATTGTGCGGGAAATATCGCAGCGGCTCAGCGCTCTCAAAAATGTCGGTTTGGAATATTTAAATCTCGGACGAAGCGCGCAAACCATTTCCGGCGGTGAAGCGCAAAGGATCAGATTGGCTGCCCAGCTCAATTCCCAACTGATGGGAATAGTTTATGTTTTGGATGAACCTTCAATCGGACTGCATAGCCGTGATACGGAAAAGTTGATAAACACAATGAAAGATCTGCAGGGTGTCGGCAACTCAATCATAGTTGTTGAACATGATGAAAGCATGATCAAAGCGGCTGACTGGATCATTGATATGGGACCTGGTGCGGGAGAAGAAGGAGGCATCGTTGTTTTCGAAGGCAATTATAAAAAACTTTTAAGTTCCAAAAATCTGACTGCCCAATATATTTCCAAAAAGAAAAAAGTTTCCGACAAGAAAAAATACCGCTCCGGCAGCAGCAAGTCCATTGAAATATTGGGAGCGGAAGAGCATAATCTCAAAAAAATCGACGTGAAAATTCCGCTGGAAAAATTTGTGGTCATTTGCGGAGTTTCCGGCAGCGGAAAATCAACTTTGGTAAAAAATATTCTGGCCAAGGCCTTGGCTAAACATTTCTATGGCGCCAAAGATCTGCCGGGAAAACATAAAAAAATCAAAGGTTTGGAAAATATCAAAAAAGTGATCAGCATAAATCAAGCGCCGATCGGGCGCACCCCGCGTTCCAATGCCGCTACTTACACCGGAGTCTTTTCACACATCCGCGAGTTGTTTGCACAGACAGAAGAATCAAAAAATCGCGGTTACACCGCCAGCCGATTCAGCTTTAATATGAAAGGCGGCCGCTGCGAAGTCTGCCAAGGGGAAGGATTTAAAAAAATTGAAATGCATCTTCTGCCGGATATGTATGTGAAATGCGAAGCTTGCGGCGGAACAAGATTCAGCAAAAAAACCTTGGAAATTGAATATAAAGGATTTAACATTGCCCAAATTCTGGATATGGACGTTCGCTTGGCGCTCCGATTTTTTGCGCGCAATCCCTTGATTGCGGAAAAACTCAAAACCATGGAAGATGTGGGTTTGGGCTATTTGAAGCTGGGTCAGAGCGCGACCAACCTTTCCGGAGGGGAAGCGCAACGCATAAAATTGGCCACAGAACTGGCTAGAAAATCGACAGGCAACACTTTGTATATTTTGGACGAGCCGACTGCCGGTCTTCACTTTGATGATATTCGCCGGCTTTTAGCGGTGCTAAATGCCTTGGTAGACAAAGGCAACACAGTTATCGTAGTGGAGCATAACCTGGATGTTGTACGGGACGCTGATTGGGTTATCGAACTTGGACCGGATGGCGGAGACACGGGCGGGTATTTGACATTCGAAGGCACTTCGGACAAATTAAAAAAAGATAAAAAAAGTTGGACGGCGAAATATCTCTAGCGAGAAATTTTCAATGATCAATTTTCAATTTTCATTGAATTTTCAATGATACAATGGTTAAATGTTTGAAAGTTAATTCATTGATTATCAGTTGTAAATTATAAGAAGAGTATTGCTATTGCCAGCACGGAGAGAATAATATCATTGGCTCCGTTGCGCAAAGTCCACAATCTTTCCTTGGAAAAAGCCGGATATTTATGACACCAAGCATGGAAATCATGAATCCTGTTAAGAAGAAAACAATCGAATTCTTTATTCAGCGCCGTCAAAAGATCAGGAAGCATAGCAGAAAACATGCCAACGATAATTTGCCAAGTGGTGTGCGAATCTAAATTTTGATAACGGACTATCAGGAAAACAATTATTATTCCGGCAAATAAATCTAGGGTTATTTTCCACCAGGTGTTTCTAAAGCGCGAATCTTTGTTTAAATAATCTCCGTGCCGAAGATGATCCATCAGAAAATGAAGCGGGATGGTTATGAAAGGAATGAGCCACAGGTTGGCAATATTTTTGCCGACAGCAGCACCGATGAGAGCGTGAGTTGTGAGAATCATAATTGTGAAAATGTCAAAATTCAAATTTCCAATGACAAATCAATTTCAAAATCCAAAGTTCAAAACATTTGACATTTAATCATTTGGATTTGATTGGAAATTAGTCATTTGTCATTTGAAATTAAACCTTTTTATATATTAAGTTATTTTTTAATAACAAAAAATTTAACCATATGAATAAATTAGGAATATTGTACATTGTCGCTACTCCCATCGGAAATTTGGAAGATATAACACTCAGAGCGCTGCGAATTCTTAAAGAGGTTGATTTAATCGCGTGCGAAGATACCAGAGTTGCCAGCAAACTTCTTTCTCATTATAACATATCCAAACCATTAGTCTCGCTGCATCAGCATAGTGGACAGCGACAATTTGAAAAAATCATTGCCGAACTTGCCACTGGAAAAAACGTGGCTTATGTCAGCGACGCTGGAACTCCGGGTATTTCCGATCCGGGCAATCAGCTGGTGGCAGCAGCTGCCGAAAAAAATATTGCTACTGTTCCAATTCCGGGAGCGTCCGCCTTGGGAGCATTGGTCAGCGTGGCCGGAATTGATATGCAGCAGTTTATTTTTGCGGGTTTTCCTCCGCACAAAAAAGGGCGGGAAACTTTTTTTAAAAAAATTATTGCCGCGGATTTCCCCGTGATATATTACGATTCTCCGCACAGGGTTTTGAAAAATCTGGAATTGCTAAATAAACTCGGGTCAGAAAAGAAAATAATCATCGGACGCGAACTTACCAAAATGTTTGAAGAAATCGTAAGAGGAAGCGTTCAGGATGTCGAAAAACATTTTCAAGCTAATCCCGAAAAGATAAAGGGGGAATTTGTAGTAATCGTGAATAGTGCATAACTATGGACGTAAAGATTATGCAAAAGTTAAATTTCGTTGTATAATAATCGCAACTAAACTTAAAAACAAAAAAATGAATATTAGCAAAAAAACAATGAAAGGTTTTTCACTTGTGGAAGTTCTAATTAGTCTAGCTATAATTGCTATTATGACAGGTACCTTGCTTATGACTGGAAATAATAAGAGCAAACAAGAGGTGCAATTGGCAGGGCGAGAAATTGCAGCCCAGCTAAGGTTATTGCAAAATGATGCGCTTAGTGGAAAAGTCGTTGGTGGAAAAAACATTTGTAAAGCCGAAATGTCTCTTACTGCTGGGGCTAATACATATGAAACAAGGTATTATGACCAATGTTCATCTGCTAATCCAATAGCAACAAACCCTTTTACATTGAAGAAAATCGAGCTGCTTCATACAGGTTCGATATCATTTTCAGTTCCGATGGCGAAAATAGCAATAACGCCTTTAGTCGATGGGTTTGTTTTGAAGTCCGAAAAATATCCTAATCCAGAAATGACAATATGCATTAAAGATGGAAATATCAAAGAAATAAAAGGAAATAACATAGCAGCTTGCGCTTCTTGACGTATTATTTTATAATAAACATAAATAAGCTAATAAACCTAAAAACAAAAACAATATGTCCAGCAAAGTCTTAATTAGCATAGTGGGCGTGATCGTAGCCATCACCATCTTGGTGATTGGTATCATGATTGGAAAAAGAATTTCCAATGAAGAAGCAAATGTTCCTGCCGATAATCTCCAGCAAAAGTACTTCCAAGCTGGCTGGGACGCAGCTAAAGCTAAGTTAGAAAAAATATCTTCCGAAATACTTATTCCAGCAAGCTCTACGGACGATGTCATCGTGGGCGTGATTCAAAAAGTAGACGGAAACAAACTGACAGTTGGTATCAGTTCTCCAGATCCTCTGGGCGATCCAAGGCCAGCTGAATTAAAGACGATCACGGTGGCTGACAGTACCAAAATAACCGTTAGCGAGCCGCAAGATCGAGAAGCAATCAAAAAGAAAATGCAGGAAAGCAATCTCGATCCGACGTCCATATTGCCGGAATACAAAGAAGCTAAACTATCCGACCTGAAAGTGAATCAATTCGTTTTTGTTTCTGCTCCTCTGGGCAGCAAGAGTCAATCAGAATTAACAGCTAATGAAATAAAAGCTAATTATGTTGATTCAGTAGCTATTCCCGAAAAACCAACAACAACTCCGCAAGAATAAAGTTGAATATATAAAAAAATCAAATAACTTTTATGAAAATAATTTGCAAAAATACAAGAAACATAATCATAGCAGTTGCCTTTGTTTGCATCTGTCTGGTTGGCGCTGAGACGGCTGAGGCGGGATGCTATTTGTCTTACCAGGTTATTAGATATGAATCATGTCCGGTGGGGAAAAGTCTCCAGTTAAACTATCCTCAATGGTGGCCACCAAGCGCACTTCGTTGCAATTTATATCCTCCTTATAATAATCCTATCCATCCTCTATATAATGAAAGGTGTGCCTGTTTTCCTTGCGGTGGATATGCCTGTATGGGCGGCGGCGGCGGACTGCCATTTGGTACTTATTGCGCTAATAATTCAGGCTATGGTGGTTGCGAAGCTCCAGGTTCACACCCTGTTTATAATTGGGTTTGGAGATGCGATGGGGATTGCAACAATAGTATCCTTTATGCATGTACAACTCCTAATTCTCTTATTGCTTCAATTGGGCCAAAAACAGATGATGCTAGCTATTGGTACTGGTATTGCCCAGGCAATACGTATGGAATAAATTCTTCTCGGTGCCAGTTTTCTAAAGAGCCTACCGTTAACGGATCTTGCCAAACGTTTCCAAGTGGTGTAGATCCGCTGCCTACTGCGTCTAATCAGCTGTGTGCAACCGGGACAGCATCAGCTGTTTCTGGACTTGGTACATATGAATATCCATGGACCTGGACGTGTTTTGGATCAAGTGGAGGTGCAGATGATCCATCTTGCAGTGCGAAAAAGCCTTGTGAATATACTGAGTACAAATGCACAAGATCATCAGCTGATGTGACATGCGAGGATACCTATCCAGAAAATTGTGAAAAAATCCTGCCTGTCAACAAGATTTGTCACGCAACCGATCGATTTAACAGCTGTCCGCCTCTTAGTCAAAGTGACTGTAAAGCTGCCGCAGGATCGTCTGATTGTGATAACACTACGGAAACTTGCGCATCTTGTCCAATAAATCCCGGAGCGTGGAGAGAAGTTTCACCGCAAAATTAGAACAGCTTTTGGCTACGTCCATGATTTCATAATCAGGAAAAACTAAAAACACTTTAAGACAAGCTTTAGAGATTTTCTAAAGCTTGTTTTTTATAACGTTTCATTTTTTCCAAAAATGTGGTACAATATAAGCAAAGAAATTGCCATTGATCTTTGCAGGCAAATTTTAAAAAAATAATTAAAATAAAAATATAAGCGTGCCAGTAGACACGGTTATAATAAAAAACAAAAACAATATGTCCAACAAAGTCTTAATTAGCGTAGTGGGCGTGATCGTAGCCATCACCATCTTGGTGATTGGTATCGTGATTGGAAAAAGAATTTCTCAGGAAACGGCCATTCCTGATAATGCTCAGCAAAAATGTTTCCAAGCCGGCTGGGATGCCGCCAAAGCCAAGTTAGAAAAAATATCTTCTGAAGTGTTAATCCCAAGCAAAGCCACAGACAATGTCATCGTGGGTGTGATTCAAAAAATAGACGGAAACAAACTGACAGTCGCCATCAGTTCTCCGGATCTCCTGGGAGATTCAAAACCAGCCGAATTAAAAACAATCACAGTGGCTGACAGCACGAAAATAACCGTTAGCGAGCCGCAAGATCAGGAAGCAATCAAAAAGAAAATACAAGAAGGAAATTTTGATCTGACGGCTCTATTGCCAAAATATAAAGAAGCTAAGCTATCTGATCTGAAAGTGAATCAATCCATTATTGTTTCTGCTCCTCTTGGCAGCAAGAGTCAATCAGAATTTACGGCCAATGAAATAAAAGCCAACTATATTGATGCTGAGGCTATTCCCGAAAAACCAACAACAACTTCGCAAGAATAAATTTGAATATATAAAAAATCAAACAACTTTTATGAAAATAATTTGCAAAAATCCAAGAAACATAATCATGGCAATTGTCTTTGCTTGCATCTGTTTGGCTGGCGCTGAGACGACTGAGGCGGCGTGCTATTGGAAGCAAGTTTGCGATATACCGGTGTATGGACCTTCTTGTCCTCCCTGGCAACCTTATTATGTGTCGACTCAAGTAGTAGCCTATGGCAGCAGCCCCTCTATGGCTTGTTGGCCTATTGGTGGGTATTTATGTGGTTTAGGAAATTTTATGGTATGTTGTGCTGCATCAAGTCCTTGGGCGGGCGGATGGGGAAATTGGAGTTATCCATCTTCAGCTGTTGTTGGATATAATTGCCATCAAGTAGAAGTATGTAATGGTGAGTGTGATAACAGTATCCTTAATGCATGTACGACTCCTAATTCTCTCATTGCTTCATTTGGGCAAACCGACGATGCTAATTATTGGTACTGGTATTGTCCAGGCAAGGGTCCCGGAGGATCAGATTCTCCTCAATGCTCTCTTCATAAGCCGGTTCCTGGAGCTTGCCGAACGTTTCTAGGCGGGATAGATCCTCTACCTACTGCGTCTAACCAGTTATGTGCGGATGGGACAGCATCAGCTGTTTCCGGACTTGGTACAAATAGTTCTCCATGGAGTTGGACATGCTCTGGGCAATATGGAGGCTCTCCTTCTGGAATATGCACTGCGAAAAAGCCTTGTGTTTATGATAATTACAGATGCAACAGATCTGGATTCGATGTGGAATGTGCGAATACTTATCCTGAAAATTGTGGAAAATCCTTGCCTGTCAACATGGTTTGCAGCGCAAGGGATGTAAATGGCACTTGCTCCGGAGTTCTAAGCCAAAGCGACTGTGTGGCTGCAGGAGTTCCTTGCGCTAACACTACGGAAAATTGCGCATCTTGTCCGTTGGAACCTGGCAGGTGGAGAGAAGTAGCGCCATAAAATGAAAAAATTTCTAAGCTTGCAAGAAAAGCCCCACTGTTGTGGGGTTTTTTCTTGATAAAACAAAAAATGCGTGTATAATTGAAACATGAAGGAAGACATAAAAAAACTTTTAAACGATGCGGTTTTGCAGGCAAAAAAGGCTCAAAAATGGCCCGACTTCGCTAAGGCTACGACGGGTAAACCCGACTTCGCTAAGGCTACGACGGGTAAATCTGATTTTGACCTGTCAAAAATCGCTGTTGACTATGCGAAAAACGAGCAATTTGGGGATTATTCTTCCAATATCGCCATGATTTTGGCTGGAAAAATTGGAAAGAAACCGATGGAAATTGCTGACGCAATCAAATTACAAATTACAAATTACAAATTACAAAATTTCGAGAAAATAGAAGTGGCGGCGCCGGGATATATTAACTTTTATTTATCTAAAAAATATTTGCAGAATAAAATTTCTGAGATCAACAAAGAAAAGGAAAGATTTGGAAATTCTAAGATCGGGAAAAAAATAAAAATCAACAATGAATTTATTTCTGCTAACCCGACCGGACCATTGCATCTGGGCAATGGCCGCGGGGGATTTTATGGGGACGCGCTTTCCAAAGTTTTGCGCAAAGCCGATTTTGAAGTGACTAACGAATTTTATATCAACGATGGCGGAGGACAAATTGAAAAACTGGGACACAGCGTTCTGAAGGACGAGGCAGCTGCCTATAGCGGAGAATATATCGACAAGCTCAACCAAAAATACGGCCAGTTGCCTGTTGCAGAAGCCGGACAAAAAGCTGTGGCTGATGTTTTGAAAAATATTATCCAAAAAACCGTGAAGGAAAAAATGCTGATCGATTTTGATTCCTGGATTTCTGAACAAAAGGATATTGCGAGTAAAGGCTATCCGGAAAAAGCTATTGCAATTTTTCAGGAAAAAAAATTAACCTACGAAAATGAAGGGGCCTTATGGTTCAAATCAACTGAATTCGGAGATGATAAAGATCGGGTGCTGATCAAATCGGACGGAACAAAAACATATTTTGCTGTAGATTGCGGCTATATTTTGCATAAAATTGAAAGAGGTTTTGCAAAAATCATCATGAATTTAGGGGCGGATCACTTTGGCTATCTGAAAAGATTTGAATCGGCGGCCAAAGCACTGGGTTTTGCCGGCAAAATCGAATTTATTGTCTGCCAACTGGTGCGTCTGGTGAAAGACGGAAAAGAAATGCGCATGAGCAAACGCGCCGGCAATGTGGTATATGTCGACGATCTGATCGAAGAGGTCGGAACAGACGCAGCCAGATTTTTCTTTCTGATGTATTCGCCGAACACGCATATGAATTTTGATTTAGGCTTGGCCAAGGAACGTTCGCAAAAAAATCCGGTTTTCTACGTGCAATACGCACACGCCAGGATTTGTAGTATTTTAAACAAGACACAAGAAACAAGAAACAATAAGCAAGAAGATGAAAATGCTGACTTGTCATTGCTAACGCATGAAAAGGAGCTGAGTCTGATAAAAGAACTGAATAAATTTCCGGAACTGATTGAAGAAATTTCTGAAAGTTATGAGGTTCACAAATTGCCGCATTATGCCATCAGATTGGCTGACAAATTCCATTCTTTTTATGATGAATGCCGTGTGATTGACGAGGCAAATCCAGAGCTCACAAAGGCTAGACTTTTGCTCATAAATGCTGTTAGAATAACGTTAGCAGAAACACTGAATTTAATAGGCGTTTCCGCTCCAGAAAAAATGTAAAATTAAGTTCATAAAAGCCATATTTTGGCTCAAATATATGAGAATAGGAATTGATGCTAGATCCATATTAAATCCAGAAAAAGGCGAGGCCATTGGCGTCGGACATTATACATATCAGCTGATCCGACACCTTCTGAAAAACGACACGGAAAATGAATATGTCATATTCTTTGATTTTCGCGTGCGCGAAAAAGACATCAAAAAATTCACGCGGCCGAATGTGAAAATAAAATTCTATCCTTTTTCCGATTACAAAAAATATTTACCGGGAGCTTATAGTGAAATTTTGGGCATGGCCACCTTGCAAAAAGAAAATCTGGATGTGCTGCATACTATGTCGGCCTGCGATAGAATTCCGGCAACTTACAGGGGAAAAACAGTTGTGACATTCCATGATATGGCGATGTTCAGCATTCCGCAGTGTCTGCCAACCATAAAAAGAACTCGCAACAAAGCAATTGCCAAACTTATGGCCAATAAAGCCGACAAGATTATTGCCGTATCCGAATCGCTGAAAAACGATGTCAAAAAATTTCTCAACGTCGGGGATGAAAAAATTTCAGTGATATACAGCGGATTGGATAAAAGATTTTTTGAACAGTCGCAAACGGATAGTGGAAAAGTTTTAGGAAAATACGATATTAGCAAGAAGTATATTTTATTTTTAGGCACAATTGAGCCCTCAAAAAATATAGCGCGTCTTCTCAAAGCGTTTGCTTTGTTCAAGCAAAAGCAGAAACAGAAAAATTCCGGCAGATTTGACTATCAATTGGTTTTGGCCGGAAAACGCGGGTGGATGGCGCAAAGATATCAACAAATAATAAAAGACCTGGGACTGACAAAAGACATTGTGTTTACAGGATATATTATCGGCGACGAATTGGTACCATTGTTCCGCAAAGCAGAATTTTTTGTCATGCCTTCGCTGTATGAGGGATTTGGCATGACAGTCTTGGAAGCGTTTGCGACAGAAACGCCGGCGATAATTTCCCGCGTGGCGTCACTCCCTGAACTGGCGGGGGACAGCGCTCATTTTGTCGATCCTAAGAATATTGAAGAAATTGCTGATGCTATGATGCTTTTTGCGGAAGATTCTAATTTGCGCGGACAGTATAAGAGCAAGGGCTTAGCACAAGCGCAAAAGTTCGATTGGGACAAGGCGGCTAAAGAAACTTTAGAAATATACAAAAGCTTCTAAGCGTATAAGTAGGCATAAGTGAAGTTTAATTTTATAGTGTAAAAAAACATGTCTCGCGAAGAAAAAAGATATTTAATTGAAGTTCATGTGGCAGGAATTTGTTTTCGGGAAACCGAAAAAGATATCGAGGTTTTGATTGCCAAAAGAACTGACAATCGAGATCTTTATCCCAGCAAATGGGAATGTGGCGGCGGACAAGTCTATGAGGGCGAAAATTTTGAGGAGGCGATTAAACGGCAAATGGAAGACGAACTGGGAGTTTTGATTTCCAAGTCTTTTGTTTTTGGAACATATGAAATAGATACGCCTGATCTGCCGCAGAAAAAAATCCCCGGCCTGAAGTTTATCTGTTTTTTTAATGGTTATTTGAATGGAAATGAGCCGAAAATAAATCCGAAAGAATTTTCCGAGTGGAAATGGCAACCGATTGATGATTTGGGAAAAATCGATTTTATTAACGGAGTTTCTGAAGATATAAAAAAGGGCTGGGAGCTTTATACTAATTGCAAAACCGCTTTCCGGTAGAAATGGGCATAGTTTGATTTTTTATTATTTTTAGTTTATATTAGCTATACAAAGGCCATGAGGAGCATCACTCCTCGGTAACATAATTTGTTACGTAACTTGTTACGTAACATGTTAAGTAACAAGCCATGAGAAGAAAGCCCTTCGACAAGCTCAGGGTAAATAGACCTCATCGGGCAAGCCCGTAACAGCTGTTAAAGAGAGCTTTTTAGGCATTAGCTTTTTAGCTTCTTGGGAAATTTTTTTTCTAAAAAGCTAAGAAGCTGATAAGCTAAGAAGCTGAACTAAGGTGGTACCACGTTGCGAAACGTCCTTATGCATTTTTTGCGTAGGGATTTTATTTTATAAATTTTGAAAATATATGGCGTTTAAAAAAGTTGATCCAAAACAATCATTTCCGAAAATGGAAGAAGAAATTCTAAAATTTTGGGAAGAAAATAAAATTTTTGAAAAATCGGTAGAAAAAAATTCAGCCGATAAATCCTTTGTTTTCTATGAAGGTCCGCCGACAGCCAATGGGGTTCCTGGGCTTCACCATGTTTTAGCGAGGGCTTTTAAGGATGCGATGCCGAGATATAAAACCATGAAAGGTTTTCGGGTAGAAAGAAAAGCCGGCTGGGATACGCATGGTTTGCCAGTAGAACTGCAAGTAGAAAAAGCTCTGGGACTTAAAAATAAGCAAGATATTGAAAATATTGTTCCCGGAGACAAAAGACAGAGCATAATTGAATTTAACAAAAAATGCAAAGAATCAGTCTGGGAATATAAGGATCTTTGGGAAAAACTCACGCGCCGCATGGGCTATTGGGTGGATATGAAAAATCCCTATATAACATACGAAAATAAATATATCGAATCAGTTTGGTGGGTTATTGCGCAAATTTTCAAAGCCAAAAATGACAAAGGAGAAAGTTTAGTATACAAGGGCCATAAAGTTATTCCATATTGTTATCGTTGTGGTACCGCGCTTTCTTCACATGAAGTGGCGCAAGGCTATCAGACAGTCAAAGATAATTCTGTCTACATAAAATTCAAAGCTAAGCCAAATGCAGAAAAGGGAATTGATGATGATACCTACTTTTTAGCCTGGACAACAACCCCCTGGACATTGCCAGGGAACGTGTCTTTGGCTATTAGTCCGAATGTTTTGTATGGAATGGTAAAAAGTGGAAATGAATTTTATATTTTAGCTAAAGATCTAATAGATAAAGCATTTGAAAATATAGGTCATGATTTTATTAGAGATATTGAAGCCAAAGAACTAATAAGTCTCGAATACGAACCATTATATGCTGTTGAAAATAAAGAAAATAAAAAAGCCCATTATATTATTCCAGGAGATTTCGTGACAACAACTGATGGAACAGGAATAGTGCATATTGCTCCAGCCTTTGGCGAAGACGATGCTAATGTTGGGAAAGAAAATAATTTGCCGACGCTTTTAACAGTTGATGAAGAAGGTAAAATAATTGGCGGATTCAATATTCCAGGAGAAGGTATTCCAGTCAAGAAAAAAAATGGCGCCGGGAAATTTGAAGCGGATGAATTGATTGTAGAGGATTTAAAAGAAAGAAAACTATGGTTTAATGAAGAAATATACGAACACGAATATCCTTTTTGCTGGCGCTGCGACACGCCGCTCATCTACTATGCAAAACCTTCTTGGTTTATTCGTATGAGCGAATTTTCTGAAGATTTGGTAAAAAATAACGAAAATATAAATTGGATTCCGGAATATATTAAAGAAGGACGCTTTGGAGAATGGCTCAGGGGTGTGAAAGACTGGGCAATTTCCCGAGAACGTTATTGGGGAACACCGCTTCCACTTTGGCAATGTGAATGTGGAGAAACAAAAGTTATCGAATCACAAAAAGAATTGGAAGATCTGTCGGGACAAAAATTAGACGATTTGCATAAGCCTTTTATTGATGATGTGAAAATAAAATGTTCCTGCGGAAAAGAAATGACGAGAACGCCGGAAGTTTTGGATGTTTGGTTTGATAGCGGTTCTATGCCGTTGGCGCAATACCACTATCCAAATGGCGCAACAAAAGAAGATAAACAAAAAGTGGAAAGCGGAAAGTATTTTCCTGCTGACTTTATTTCCGAGGCCATTGATCAAACGCGCGGATGGTTCTACACGCTGCATGCTATTGCAAACTTGCTCTTCAAAGCCGGGAAAGTTCCGGAAGGGCGGGCTTTTAAGAATGTTGTTTGCTTGGGACTAATTGTTGATGCTAAAGGCAAAAAAATGAGCAAATCAAAAGGCAACATGGTTGATCCAATGCAAGTCATGGGCGAATATTCAGCTGACATGCTGCGTTATTTCATGTATACAGTTAATCAACCTGGCATGGTCAAAAAATTCGATGTTAAAAGCCTGAAAGATATTATGAACAGAGTTTTCCGCATGCTTTGGAATTCATATTATTTTTTCGTGATGTATGCAAATATTGATAAGTTTGAAGCGCCTGCGAGCTATGAACCAAAAACTACGAACTTATTAGATAAATGGATTATTTCAGAATTAAATATTCTGATTAAAAGTGTGGATGAAAAACTGGAGAATTATGACATGTATAATTCTGCCTATGCGATTGAGAAATTCATCGACAATCTTTCTAACTGGTATATCCGAAGATCCAGAAAAAGATTTTGGAAGAGCGAGGACGACTCCGACAAAAAAGCCGCTTATGAAACTTTGCACCATGTCTTGATCACTCTTTCCAAATTGATGGCGCCGTTTTGCCCATTTATTTCAGAGGAAATATATAAAAATCTGACCAATGAAGAGTCGGTGCATCTGGCCGAATTTCCGGTGGCAGATGAAAGTCTGATTGATGAAAAATTGAATGAAGAAATGGAAAAAACCAGAGCAGTTATTACGGAAGCTTTGCAGCTTAGAGCTAAAGCTGGCATAAAAGTCAGGCAACCACTTTCAGTATTAAGTATCAAGTATAATGTATCAAGTATGGATCTTCTGGAAATAATCAAAGACGAAATAAATGTTAAAAGTGTTGAAGTTAATGAAGATCTTGCTGAAAATATTACATTAAATACCGAAATCACTGAGGACTTGAAACTTGAGGGACAGGCGCGGGAAATCGTGCGTTTCATTCAGGAGATGCGCAAAGAGGCGGGGTACGAGGTTGACAATCGGATTATTGTCTGCTACTCTGGGATGTCTCAGGTTTTTAATAAATTTGGAGAACTAATCGCTAAAGAAGTTTTGGCCAATGAGCTAAAATCGGGCAGTATGGATAATATGGACTTAGAAAAAGAAGTTAGCGTTGACGGAGAAAAAATTTACCCAGTTAAATCCGGCGAAGCCGGTGCGGAACAATTTAACAGGGTAAAACTGCAAATAAAAAAAGACTAGCAGCAAGACAAAAGGAGGAAATATGCTGTTTAAAAAATATATAGAAAATGTAAGGAATGATCTGAAAGAAGAGGGGGGGTATCTGACGCATGATTTGCAGTCAGTGTGGACTGGCAAAAAGAATGTTGTCGTTTGTATTTGGGGCGTGCTATCCTCGGTTATTTTATTAGCAATTTATGCAATTTCTTTTATTTTTTGCGTGATTAGGATAGGCGGTTATTATCGAAACAACACGAAAAAATGAAAATGGGTTTAGCCAACAATGGCAGCCCATTTTTAATTATTTGCATAGTGCTTTCTATTGAAAAAACCAGTATAATTAATATATGGAATACAAATACTCCGGTATAATTTTGAAGAAACGGAATGTAGGCGAAACGGATCGCATCTTGACGATCTATACTCTTGAAAATGGGAAAGTAAGATCGCTGGCCAAAGGAGTGAGAAAGCCGCATGCCAAACTAGCAGCAACACTAGAAAACATAATTCTGGCTGACATTACGATTGAAAGAACCAGAGGATTGGGAAAAATTACGGGGTCTATTATTGAAAACAATTTCACATTTCTCAAAAGCGATTGCCAGGCGGTTTTGGAAGTTTTTTCCTCTCTGAACCTGTTTGACAAGATGGTTGATTTTGAAAGCCCCGACCAAAAAGTTTTTCATTTGCTTAGAGATTATCTCACGGCGGCGGATTCTTGCGTGGCCAATGAAAATAAAGAAAAATATCTTTTGCTCAGACTTGGTTTTACGGTCAAATTGCTCCACGAACTGGGCTATACGCTTGAAGTCAAATCATGTGTGAAATGCGGAAATTCCATTTCCGGAAATGCCCCCACGTTTAGTGCCCAGCACGGCGGTGTTTTATGCCCTGATTGCTTTGAAAAAAATCAGGAAGCGGCAATTCCCATCCATGTGAACGCTATAAAAATGATAAGATTGTTTTTGCATAATAAAATGAGCACACTTTCCAAGATCCAAGCTTCAGAAAATGATTGCGACAGCACAAGCTTGGTAGTGGAGGAATTTTTGAGATGGAATATGTAATTTGTTGCGACCTCGGGGACAAGTATTTGAAAAAATGGCTTTTTATGGTATTATAAAAACAAATATAAAACTAAAATATACACAAAAAGGATATGTCTCTTCAAGATCTAAACGAAGGCTTATACAATTCAAGTTCCAAAGATGTCACTTCTCGTACACATGAAAAAAGTGACTATGATCCAGATGCGGCTGCCAGTCAATCTGTTGCCAGCCCTTTTGACAAAGAACAGGTTTGGAATAAACCCAAGAAGAGTATAACTTCCGATAAAAAAAAATTAGCCCTAATTATCGCATCAATTTTGGGAGGGATTATTTTAATAGTGGCCGGATTCTTGGCTTTTCGTTGGTGGCAGAAAGACGCCTTTAATCAGGATCGAGTCGAGATTTATATTGAGGGTCCGGCAGAAGCCGATAGTGCTAAAATCAATAAATATATTATTCATTATAAAAACAATAATCGCGTTACTCTGAAAGATGCGGAAATTAAATTGAATCATTCTGAAAATTTCAAACCAGCGGAAGATAACTTGAATTTTAAAGCTCTGAATGCTATTTCAGGAAAAATTTATATTGGAAATGTGGAGTCTAAAAAAGAAGGAACAGTGGAAGTAAGAGGATCTTTTTATGCCCCCGAAAACTTTCCGGTTTATCTTTACGCTTCTATAAATTTCGTTCCATCAAACGGAAAAGAACAGCTTTCCAGGGAAAGCCAAATCAGTGTTAAAATTACTGCGGCGCCGGTTACCTTAAACATTTCAGCTCCCGAACAAGCAGTTGAAGGGTATGAGATGTCATATGTCATTAATTATGAAAGTATTGATTCTTCAGGCATGGGCGGTCTGCAAATCAAGGCTGAATTTCCTGAAGATTTCCGTTTAAACAGCGCCTTGCCATGGCCCTTGCCTTCAGAACAAGAATCAATATGGGAAATTGGAAGTTTGGGCAAAAATGAAGGCGGACAAATAACCATCAAGGGTCAATTTTATGGAAACAATGGAACGGAAAAAAGGACCGTTTTTTCTCTGGGCCGTTCAGGTGATGACGGAAAATTCGTTGTCTTTAGTCAGCAGGAAGCAGTTACAAAAATTGTCTTGCCGACTCTGTCAATCAGGCAGTCCGTAAAATCCTTGAATGGAGAAGCAATCAAAAAAATTGTTAATGCTGGAGATATCTTAAAATATGAAATTGTTTATAAAAATAACAATTCGGTAGGCGTCAGGGATGCTGTTGTTACCGCTGAAATTAAAAGCAGAATTATTGATTTTACCAATATTAGATCGGAAAAAACCTTTTATTATGATGAAAAAAACAATATAATAACTTGGACAGCTGCCGATATTCCTGAACTGGCAAATATTAATCCTAAAGGAGAAGGAAAAATTGCCTTTTCTATTCCGGTGAAAACGTGGATTCCGATAGAGGACAAAGATGATAAAAATCTCACTGTGTCTTCTTTGGTCAAGATAGACAGTCCGGATATACCAGTGACGGATGGCGATAAAAAAACAATTGGTAGTGACAAGTTAGAATTAAAATTGGCATCCAAGGTATATTTTTATACAAATGCTTTCTTTGCGGATTCTAATATCAAAAATTACGGTCCGATTCCAATGAAGGTTGGAAAAGAAACCACATTTGCCGTTCACTGGAGAATAGATAGTATTTCCAGCGATTTGACCAATGCAAAAGTCGAAGGCTTGCTTCCAACGGGCGTTAAATGGACCGGTCAAACCTTTCCCGCAAATGAAAAGATTATATATAACGACAGGACAAATAAAGTAACCTGGGAGGCGGGCGATATAGTTGCCGGAACCGGAGCTTTGAATCCAAAGAAAGATGGCTTTTTAAATCCTATGAGAGAAGTTGTCTTTCAGGTTGCAATCACACCCCAAGCAACCGATATTGGAAGAACTATGATAATTGTAAAAGAAGCAATATTTACCGCCAAAGATATGTTTATTGAGAAAGACGTGCGTATCGAGGAAAAAAAGAAAGATACTCAGCTACCCGAAGATCCAAGCGTAGGACACTATAAAAGTAAAGTGGAAGAATAAAAATGATTAATTTTTTGTTTACAACACATGTAGGTTTGCTATAATGGACCAATGTTCAAATTAACTTCCGAAAAAAGAGGCAAAAGAATAGGCAAAATACAAACTAAAAGCGGAGTTATTGATACTCCGTTTTTTATGCCTGATGCCACCAGGGGTTTTGTCAAATCAATGTCGAAAAGTGATTTGGAGGAAATTGATATGGGGCCGATGGTTGTTAATACCTATCACCTCTATCTTCAGCCAGGAATGGAGACTATAAAAAAAGCAGGCGGTATTCACAGTTTTATGAATTGGGGCAGGCCGCTCTTGTCAGACAGCGGAGGCTATCAGGTTTTTTCTTTGATTCATAAAAACCCGAAAATGGGGAAAATAACAGATGAAAAAGTCGTTTTTAAATCGCCCTTGGATGGAAGCAAGCATGAACTGACGCCAAAAAAGGCCATTCAAATCCAGTTTGATCTGGGGGTGGATATGATGGTTTGTCTGGACGATCCGCCGCCAAATGATTACAATAAAGAAAAAATAAAGAAAGCTGTGGAGCGGACAATTGTTTGGGCCAAGATTTGCAAGGAAGAATATGAAAGGCAAATAAAAAAAAGAAAACTGTCAGGAAAGAACAGGCCGCTTATTTTTGGAGTGGTGCAAGGAGGAAATTATCCGGATCTTAGAGAATATTGCACAAAGGAATTGGTCAAAATAGGTTTTGATGGCTATGGATTTGGCGCGCGGCATATTGACAATCAGGGCAATTTTTTGGAAGAAGTTTTGCGCGTAGTCGCGGATAATATTCCCAAAGATTCTTTAAGATTTGCACTGGGAATTGGAACGCCCGAAGATATAGTAAAATGCGCAGATTTAGGTTGGGATATGTTCGACTGTGTCATTCCGACTCGTGAAGGCCGGCACGGAAAATTGTTTATTTGGAAGAAAAATCCCTCTTTAGTTCTCCCTTTAAAAAAGGGAGAAAAAAAATCTTCCCCCTTTTCAAAAGGGGGATTAGAGGGGGATTTCTACACGACAATCAACATCGGCAATGAAAGATACAAAAATGATTTTACGCCGGTTGATGCTAACTGTGATTGCTCTGTTTGCAAAACACACACAAAAGCCTATCTGAATCATTTATTCCGAACAAAAGATCCATTGTTTTTGCGCTTGGCCTCTAAACATAATTTGAATTTTTACCTGAAGCTATTGAAAGCTCTCAGAAAAGATTCTAAGAATGATTTAAGAAAGAAAAAATCCTGAAATGTGTATTAATATTAGGTGTAATAATTAAAATAATAATAATTTTTGTTTTTTCTGAATTTTTCAGCAGAAACAAAAAATACTTTTATGAAAAAACAACCGAAGCAAAGCAAAAAAAATAAGATTCAAGCCAAAGATTTTATTAAAGTAAATAAATTTTTGAAATCAGTTTCTGATAAAAATAGACTCCGAATACTGCTTGAGCTTAAGGGAGCAGTTATGAATGTTACGCAGTTGCATACTAGCCTTAAATTGCCGCAAAATCTTACATCTCATCATATTTCTAAGCTCAAAAAATTAGGCTTACTTATTGAAAAAAGCGAAGGAACTTTCCGCCGCTATAGCGTTAACACGAAGAAAATGAAAGAATATGAAAATATGCTTAAAAAAACCCTATTTTATCAGTAGAAAGCAAACTTTTTCAAAAGAAAAACCGCAGCATATGCTGCGGTTTTTCTTTTGCTCTGAATGCTAAATAATAGCTCATAAAAAATTCCGGATTTTCTTGGTTGCTTTCCTAAAATGTGCTATAATTTTACCAGAATTAACTATAAAGTGGGATATTGCGTCTAGAATATACATAAAATAAAAAAAATCAATCTGCTAATCAAGATTGGCAGAAAAAACAAAAAATGAAAGAACCCTGCATAAAAGTTGACCAATTAAGAGTCATATATAATAAAGGAAAGTCCAATGAAGTTCGTTCTTTGGATGGTGTTGACGTCGAAATTTATCCCGAAGAATACATAATCATTTATGGACCTTCTGGTTGTGGAAAATCGACCCTGCTTTATGGCATTTCCGGTTTGCAGCCGCCGACTTATGGCGAGGTTGTTGTTAATGGAAAAAATCTTGTTCAGATGAAAAAAAGGGAAATGGTGGAATTTCACCAAAACAGCATTGGCATGGTATTCCAGGCTTTCTATTTGATCGAAACACTAACAGTTCTTGACAATGTTTGTTTGCCCAAGGTTTTCCGCGGTGAAAATTTGAAAGAAAGAAGAGAAAAGGCCATGGATCTTCTGAGGCGTTTCGGTATTGCGGAACAGGCGGATAAATTTCCGGCCCAGCTTTCCGGAGGACAAAAACAGCGAGTATCTGTTGCGCGTTCGCTGATAAATAATCCGGACATAATTTTGGCGGACGAACCAGTGGGAAATTTAGACAGCGATTCAGCCCAAAACGTTTTGGATATTTTTAAAGAAATAAATGACGTAGACAAGAAAACGCTGATTATGGTTACGCATAATCCCGAGCATTTGATATATGCTGATCGCATTATCTATATGAAAGATGGAAAGAAAATACGTGAAGAAGTTAATCTGGACAAGCGGCCGAAAGATGCCATCAAAAAAGAAATAGAATTGAAACCGGAAGAAATTTCCAGCGAACTCAAACTTTTGATGCGTACATTCAAAAATCTGACTTTGCAACAGATCGGAGTTCTGCTTATTCCGTTTAAGGCCAAACAAATAATTTCGCATGTCCTTTCTAATCTAAAAGAGGAACAAATAGAAGCGGCAGAAAACTTGCTTAAAGAGCTTTTATTTAAAAACCTAAGCACAAAAGAACTTATAGAAAAGCTTGATCTGGATATGGAGAAGGGTGGCGCTGGTTGGAACAAAACTCGAGCCATTTCCTTTACTAAGCGAGTTGAAGAAATTCTTACGCAGGCAAATGCTTTATCTGACGGTGTGGAAGCAAATCTTGTGCCCTTTTCTGATTATCTTATCAAAACCTATGACCTGAAATTAAACGAGGATATGATTCTAAGATTCAAGTCTTTTATAAAACTGCGTATGGAAAATAAAATTGACAAATTCGGCTTGGAACAAAGGCTGGACGCCCCCATAACGCTTGGCGGCATTGGATTATACAAGGGCAGTGCGGAAAAAGTGGTTAGCGAAGTTGAACTTATTATGCTCATAAAGTACTCGAAATAAGATAAAATATGAAATTCATTGATTTATTTAAGCTTTCAACCAGAATGTTTAAAGCCAGAACGTCCCGGACGCTGACGACTATTTTGGGTATGAGCATCGGTATAGCCGCAATTTTATTTCTGGTGTCGCTGGGCTATGGTTTGCAAAAAACTTTGTTGGAAAGAATTACGACAGCTGATTCATTACTAACATTGGATGTTTCCGAGGCAAAATCGGGAGCGGTGACACTCAATAAAGAAATGATTAAAACTATAGAAGGATTGGCTGGCGTTGAAGAAGTCAGTCCCGCTTTTCAAATTACGACGCAAGGGCATTTGGAAAATTTTTCAGCCGATCTTGTCACTATAGGATCCAAGCCTTCATTTTTAAAATTAGGCGGCTATAAAGCCACCGAAGGGGCGCTTATAACGGATGAAAACCCTACGGGAATAGTTGTGAGCAGCGCAGTTGCCCAAGTTTTTGACAAAGAAGCAAAAGACATAATCGGCAAAGAAATAACTTTCACATTTTTCGTGCCAATAGAAAAAGATACTGCAAACGAGGAAACTCCTGCTGGCCGGGCGCAAGAAGAATTTAAAAAAGTCGAAAGTGAAACTAAATATACGATTATTGGAGTTATTGATGGACAGGACAATATTGTCTATATGAATTCAAGCGCGCTGGATAGTTTGAATATCAATCAATACGGTCAACTCAAAGTCAAGACGCGTTCCAATGAGGAAATGGGGGGAATCAGGGACACTATTCTGGGCTATGGCCTGCTCGTTTCTTCACTTTCCGACACAGTAGCGCAGGCTAATCAAATTTTTAGTGTTTTGCAAATAATCCTCATGCTTTTCGGAGTAATTGCTCTGGTTGTTTCAGCTATTGGTATGTTCAACACTATGACCATTACTCTGCTCGAAAGAACCGAAGAAATTGGAATCATGAAATCAATTGGTGCGTCTGATACGGCGATATCCGCCATGTTTTTTATGGAGGCGTCCGTGATGGGTTTTCTGGGGGGATGTGCCGGTGTTTTTCTTGGATGGCTAGGCGGTGTGGGGTTTAATGGCTTAATTAATTTGGTTGCTTCTCGTTTTGGCGGACAAAGCATTAGCCTGTTTTACAGCCCTATGTGGTTTGTCCTTTCGATCTTGGTTTTTTCAGGCTTTGTCGGTTTTCTCACCGGTCTTGTGCCGGCACGCCGGGCCAGCCGAATTGATCCTTTGGACGCGCTGAGATATAAATAAAATGACAAATGACAAATATCCAATGACAAATCAAATCCAAAATCAAAATGTCAAAGTTTTTTATTTGAGCTTAGACATTTGACATTTATTTGTCATTAGTCATTTGAAATTTGTCATTTAAGAGCTCGTTTGCTCTTTTTTGTTTTTCAAGGGTATAATGAAAAAGCTTAAAGTTTACGATATTTTATGAAATTACTCTACGGAAAACCGATTGCTGATGAAATTTTAAGTCGCCTCCAAAGCGATATTTTTAAAAGCGCGAAAAAACCGGGATTGGCGGTAATCTTAGTCGGCAATAATGAAGCGTCAAAAATATATGTTGCGCTCAAGGAAAAAGCCGCGGCTGAAATCGGCATGAATTTTTTTCTGCATAGGGTAGCCGAAAATGTTTCAGAAAAAGAAGTAACAGATCTTATAGAAAAATTAAATAGGAACGATAGTGTGCATGGCATCATTGTGCAGCTTCCGCTGCCGGCTGGTTTTGATACGGAAAAAATTATTTCTTCAATCGATCCAGAGAAAGATGCAGACGGATTCCATGTGCAAAATATAGCAGATTTCATGGGAGGCAATGGCAAAATTTTTCCGGTTTTTCCGCAGGCCATTCTCTACTTAATTGAAAGTAGTGGAGAAGAATTTAAAAATAAAAAAGCGATTGTCATTGCCAACTCGGATGAGTTCGGTAAAGTTATGGTTTCAGCTTTGGAACAAAAAAGTATTTCAGCTGAATATATTATTTCTAGTGAAATCCAAAGAAATCTTGGGAAAATAGGGGTGGCGGACATCGTGGTAAGCGCTGTGGGCTCACCAGGGCTCATCAAGAGTGAAATGTTAAAAGAAGGCGCTATTATTATCGATGGCGGTATAACAAAAATTGACAGCAAGATTGTTGGTGATGTCGATTTTTCCTCAACAGAAGCAAAAAGCGGCTATATTTCACCTGTTCCAGGGGGAGTTGGACCATTAACAATCGCCTGCCTTCTAGAAAATACCTATTTGGCCTTCAGAAGGTCAATTTCATAATTTTCTTCCCCTGATTAAGGGGAGGAATGAGGCGGGGATAAGGCTCAAATAAAGGGAAAAGTAGTTTGATTATATATTTTTAATGTAGTATAATCTAGAAGTATTTGGGTTTAAATTTACTGAAAAGTGAAATTTTTAGAAAAATACAGCCGAGGAATATTTTTCAAAAATTTCATTTTTCAGTAATATTTTATACGAGGGCTATGGATAAATATGACCATAAAACAATAGAACAAAAGTGGCAAGAAGTTTGGGACAAAACTAATCTTTACACGACTTCTGGCAAATCGGAAAAACCAAAGTTTTATGCTTTGGATATGTTCCCGTACATTTCAGGTTCCGGAATTCACGTGGGTCATCCAAAGGGATACATCGCAACTGATGTTATCTCTCGATTCAAAATGCTGCAAGGTTTCAATGTTTTGCATCCGATGGGATGGGATGCCTTTGGCCTGCCAGCGGAAAATTATGCCATCAAAAATAAAATAAATCCGAATGTTTTTGTAAAAGAACACATTAATAAATTCAGAGAACAATTGAAAATTTTTGGTTTTACATATGACTGGGATAGGGAATTTAGTACAACTGATCCGGAATATTACAAATGGACGCAGTGGATATTTTTAAAAATGTTTGAAAAGGGCTTGGCATATGAATCAGATGAGCCGGTAAACTGGTGCCCAAACTGCAAAACAGTGCTGGCAAATGAGGATTTGGAAAACGGTCTTTGCGAAAGATGCGGAGCTCAGGTCGTTCAGAAAAAAATGCGGCAGTGGGTTCTCCGAATGACAAATTATGCGGACAGGCTTTTGTATGATTTGGACAATTCAGATTTAGATTGGGAAGAATTGATAAAACAACAGCAGCGAAACTGGATCGGACGCAGTGAAGGCGCACAATTTGCAATGAAAGTTTCTGATAGTGATGAAAAGATTGAAGTATATACAACCCGTATCGACACTGTGTTTGGCATGACATATGCAGTTGCTGCTCCCGAGCATAAAATTATTGAAAAATTAAAAGATAAGATTGAAAATTACGAGGACGTAGAAAAATATCTGATTCAAGCCCAAAACAAAACTAATCTCGAACGCACTGATTTGCAAAAGGAAAAAACAGGCGTGGAGCTTCAGGGAATAAAAGTTATCAATCCATTTAATAATGAAGAAATTCCGCTGTTCGTGGCGGATTATGTTCTGGGTTTTTATGGAACCGGAGCGGTGATGGCCGTGCCGGCGCATGATGAAAGAGATTTTGATTTTGCGAAGAAATATAACTTGCCGATCAAACAATCAATCGCTTCTTTTCATAAAGCAGAAAAAGCACATCCGGATGCTTTTCGGGAAGATAAAGATACAAAGGATAGGGATGTGGTATATGTCATCTTGAAGCATTGGTCGGAAGATAAATATCTTTGCCTAGATTGGAAATATGCCGAGCACTGGACCTCGATGGTTGTCGGTGGCATTGAAAAAGGAGAAACACTTGAAGAAGCCGGAAAAAGGGAATTGGAAGAAGAAACAGGATATAAAAATTTTAAATTTAAAGGGGAGATAGATCTTAGTGAAATTCATTCTTTATATTTTGCCGGGCATAAAGACGAAAATCGTTATGCTAAGGCGCGCGGTGTTTATTTTGAACTTATTAATGGAGAACAAAATGAAATAGATGAAAATGAAAAAAAGATGCATGATTTAGTTTGGGTCAAAAAAAACGAAGTTGATAATTTCATGACTTTTTCTAACTGGAAAATTTTATGGGATATTTTTATCGGAAAGGTAAAAGCCTTTGTTGAAGACGGAATCGTGATTAATTCGGAAAATTATTCTGGACTGACTTCTCAAGAAGCTCGGGAAAAAATGACGGAGTGGCTGGAAAAAGAAAAAATTGGGAGCAAAAAAGTAAACTATAAAATGCGGGACTGGGTTTTTTCAAGGCAGAGATATTGGGGTGAGCCGATTCCTATCGTGCATTGTGAAAAATGCGGCGCAGTTCCGGTGCCAGAAAAAGATTTGCCGTTAGTGCTTCCGCAAGTTGAAAGTTATGAACCATCAGGCACGGGAGAATCACCGCTAGCCAATATTTCCGAATGGGTAAACACAGCTTGCCCAAAATGCGGCGGGAAAGGCAGAAGAGAAACAAATACAATGCCGCAATGGGCAGGTTCTTGCTGGTATTATCTTCGCTACATTGATCCGAAAAATGATAATATTCTGGTTGACAAAGAGAAAGAAAAATATTGGATGCCAGTCGATTTGTATGTTGGAGGAGCTGAACACGCAACCAGGCATCTTTTGTATGCCAGATTTTGGCATAAATTTTTGTATGATATTGGTGCGGTCTCGACAACTGAACCATTTAAAAAATTGGTGCATGTCGGACTTATTAATGCTGAAGATGGAAGAAAAATGAGCAAACGTTGGGGCAATGTTGTTAATCCAGATGATGTTGTCGGAGAATTTGGTGCTGACGCAATGAGACTGTATGAAATGTTTATGGGTCCGTTTTCACAAAGTGTGGCATGGAGTATGTCGGGAGTAAGCGGTATCAGACGCTTTTTGGAAAAAGTGTGGAAACTTCAGGCAGCAGTCAGTAGACAGGATACAGCAGACAGCAAAATTCAATCCTTAATTCATAAAACTATCAAAAAAGTTACGGAAGATATTGAAAACTTTAGGTTTAATACGGCAATCTCTCAGCTGATGATTTTAGCAAATGCAATGGAAAAAGAAAAAGCATTACCGGTTACTGATTACCGATTACTGATTACTATTTTATCTCCTTTCGCTCCGCATATTGCCGAAGAAATTTGGTCGCAATTGGGAAATAAGGAATCAATATTCAAAGAAAAGTGGCCAGTGGTGGATGAAAAGTATCTAATTGACGAAGAAGTGGAAATGGTGGTGCAGATAAACGGCAAACTGCGCGACCGGATTTTTGTGGCACCTGACGTGACGGAAGACGAGGCCAAAGAGATGGCGCTCCAAAGCGAGAAGGCAAGATCTTTTATCGGCAATAGCGAGATAAAAAAAATAGTATTTGTATCAGGAAGATTAATTAATATAGTAATATAATGTAAAATTTAAATCTCAAAATGAAAAATGACAATTTAAAATGATAAAATAATTTTAAATTAATATATTTTTCAATTTTTATTTGTAATTTTGATTTTTGATTTTTACATTTTAAATTTTTATTATGCAGGCAGTAATACTCGCAGCCGGAAAAGGCACGCGCATGCGTCCATTAACTTATGATATTCCCAAGGCCATGCTTCTAGTGAAGGGCAAGCCAGTTTTAGAATACACTATCGATTTTTTACCGGAAGAAATTAGCGAAGTTATAATAGTTATCAATCACCTAGGTGATCAGATAAAAAATTATTTCGGAAATGAGTGGAAGGGTCGAAAAATAAAATATGTTGTGCAGAAGGAATTAAATGGAACCGGCGGAGCAGTGCAAATATGCAAAGACTTCGTAAAAGGAAAGTTCATGGTTATCATGGGAGATGATCTATATTATAAAAAAGATCTTGCCAATCTTGTTAAAGAAGAATTGGCGATTATGGCAAAAGATTTTGACAATGCCGAAAGGTTTGGAATTTTTGAAACAGATGAACAGGGAAATCTCACTAATATTATTGAAAGTCCCCATGGTTTCAAAAGCGGGCTTATAAATATCGGCGCATATGTTCTAAATGAAAAATTTTTTGATTGCGAAATGGTTCCAAAAAAAGCCGGGGACATTGAATTTGGATTACCGCAGGCACTGGCAAAGATGGCAGAACAATATCCTGTAAAAATAATAAGGGCTACGCATTGGCTACCAATCGGATTTCCTGAAGATATCACAAAAGCGGAAGAAGCACTTGATAAATTTATTCACCCTGTTAAATAATTCTAAATTTTAAAAAAATTTAGAATTAAGATTTCAGTCAAAGATGATTATATGGGAATATAAAATGAAAAATAATTTATTTATAATTTTTCAAGAAAATATTTTTTTAAATCTTATTTAACAGGGTAAAGCTATGACAAGAAAAAAGATTGTCACAATTGGCGGAGGCACAGGCAGCTTTACTCTTCTCGGTGGCCTCAAAAAATATCCGGTGGATATTTCGGCTATTGTTTCCATGATGGATGACGGCGGATCAACCGGAATTTTGCGTGATGAACTTGGGGTTTTGCCGCCGGGGGATGTCAGGCAATGTTTGGTGGCTCTTAGTGATTCGTCTGAAATGCTGCGCAAGCTCATGAATTATCGTTTTGATAAGGGCGGGCTTAAGGGGCACAACTTTGGAAATATTTTTCTTTCAGCATTGGAAAAAATAAACGGCAATTTTTCCAAAGGAGTTGAGCAAGCTTCCCAAATTTTAAATGTTAAAGGCGAGGTTATTCCTGTGACGGATGACGATACCAATCTTTTCTTGCAACTCCAAAATGGTAAACTTATAAAGGGAGAAAATGAAATTAATCATAATTTTGAAATAGAAAAAATCGGAATCAAAAAAATATATCTTAATCCCCGAGCTAAAGCCAGCAAAAAAGCGGTGCAAAGAATTTTAGAAGCTGATCTTATTGTGATTGGTCCCGGAAATTACTATTGCAGCATCGTTCCGAATTTTTTAGTTAAAGGAATTTCCGAAGCTGTTGCCAGATCGAAAGCCAAGGTTGTTTTTAACTGTAATCTTGTCAATAAAAGAGGACAGACTGAAAAGTTTGATTTGGATGAATATCTGAAATCAATAAACAAATTTATCGGTAAAGACAGGATTGATTTTGTTGTTTTCAATACAAAAAAACCATCGCAAGATTTAATCAAAAAATACGCGAACAAGGGAGAGCATCTGATTGAAATTAAAAAAAATAATTTAAAAAGAAAGTATAAGATAATCAGGACCAATGTGCTCGGCAAGAAAGAAATAGAATATAACCTGGCTGATGCGCTATTAGAGGAAAGATCGCTTATCCGTCACGACAGTGAAAAATTAGCAAAAGTTTTAATGAAAATTGTCGAGCAATATTGTTTTAGATAAAGTATATGGAAAATAAAATTCAAAAAAATACACAAATTGAAACGGGCGCAAAATTTTTTACGCTTTCGGAATTCAGGCGCGAACTTGGAATTCCATTGATTTTGGCAAAAAAATTGATTGTCTGGGGAGAGGTTGAAGCTGTGAAAGCTATGGATGGGACACTCCGAATTGCGGCGCCGGAAGTTGCTATTGCCAAAAAATTTGTCGGAACGCCAATCAATAAAGCGCGTCTTTTTGTGAAAGCTTTAGGGCCGGGCCTTATAACCGGCGCTTCCGATGATGATCCATCGGGAATCGGAACTTATTCATCGGTTGGCGCAGCTTTTGGTTTGTCTATCATCTGGATGGCGGCCTGGCTTTTGCCGATGATGACTGCAATTCAGGAAGTCTGCGCGCGCATCGGTGTGGTCACCAATAAAGGACTAGCTGGAGTGCTGAAAACTCACTATAATCGCAAGATTGTAATTGGCGCAGTAATCCTGCTTATAGTTGCAAACATTGTGAACATCGGAGCGGATCTTGGCGCCATGGCGGCGGCCATCGGAATGTTCACTAATCTCGATTACTATATAATCATTGCTTTGCTGGCAATAGGCATAACGCTTATTGAAATTTTTGTGCAGTATCATCTTTATGTGCGGGCTCTAAAATTTTTGACCATTTCCGTGTTTGCCTATGTGATCACGGGATTTTTGATCAATCCGGACTGGGGTTTGATTTTCAAAAATGCTATTATTCCGCAATTTATTTTTGATCAAAAATATTTATTCGCAATTATTGCGGTGTTTGGAACGACAATCACACCCTATTTGTTTTTTTGGCAAGCGTCGGAGGAAGTTGAAGAAAATAAATTGCTAAAAAATTATCACAAAAGCAAAAAGGGAATATATAGCCGTATCGCGCATATGCGCACGGATGTTTATACTGGAATGTTTTTGGCGAATATAGTTTTTTTCTTCATAGTGCTGACAACCGCGCAAGTGCTTTTCGCCAACGGCATCACAAATGTCAATTCAGCGCAGGATGCGGCTTTGGCTCTGGCGCCACTAGCTGGCAAGCACGCGGCGTTGCTTTTCACATTGGGAATTATAGGCACGGGACTTTTAGCAATTCCGATCCTGGCTGGCAGCGGCGCGTATGCTCTGACAGAAGTGCTGGAATGGAAAGAGGGATTGGAAATGAAATTTTTGCAAGCCAAGGGTTTTTATTTTATTATTGCGCTGTCTATCATTTGTGGCGCGCTTATCAATTTCATTGGCATAAACCCGATCAAAGCACTCTATTACGCAGCCTTTCTTAATGGTGTCATTGCCGTGCCACTCATGTATCTCATCATGAAAATAGGGAATGATCCAAAAGTAATGGGTGATGAATGCCATCCGGCTTGGGTAAAATTTTTCGGATGGACAGCGGTAGTCGCGATGACTATTGCTATTGTGCTCATGATTGTTTTACAAATTATGTAGTAGTTTTTAATTCGGATGTCCCGTATTTGTAGTACGGGTTCGCGAAGCGAATGACATATGGATGAATTTGAAAAAAAACTTGTGCTGTTTTTCCGCAAACCTCCTTCAAAAACGCTGGATATTTTCAGTCATCTTGTTAGCAGCGTTTATTTGCTGTTATTTTTTTGGTTTATAGTGATTGTCTTAGCGATGTTTTTTGATCTTATCAATGGAATTTATATGGTTCTGGGCCTTTCTATCGTTTTTATTTTGCATTTCTTGATTAGCGAGGGAATATTCAAATGGGGTGGCCGGCGCTTTTCTTTTGAAAGACTTAGGCCCTACAAAGCCCATCCGGAACTGATACAGCCAATTGGGAAAAAATTTCATGATTCCTCTCTGCCTTCTTCTCATTTGGCCAGTATGGTTGGCGGCTTGATAATATTGGTTTCTTTCTATAAATTTCTTTGGCTGTTTGCAATCATAGTGGCCGCATTGCTCAGTTGGTCTCGTATTCGCAATGGAATGCATTATCCAAGTGATGTTGTAGTTGGAATTATATTGGGATTTGCCTATGGATATTTTACTCTATTAATACTTGGCATGATTTAGAAACATGAAAATATTTATTGATTTTGACGATGTTATCCTTAACACCAAGAAATTCAAAGAAGATCTTTTCGGAGTTTTTTCTGCTTATGGAATTTCCAGGGAAGAATACGAAAATTCATATTATGATCCCAATGACAAACAACCCATAAAGACTCACGACATAGAAGATCAGATTAGGCGCTTGCGGAAAAATAATTTTTTTGATGAAAAATCTTTGCGCAAAGATTTAGAAAATTTTTTCACAAAAAATACCAGCCACTATGTTTTTTCAGACGTTTTCGATTTTGCCGCTTCTCATAAAAATGATGAAATGTGTGTGCTGACTTTCGGAAACAAGGTTTTTCAGGAGAAAAAAATAACTAACTCAAAAATACGGGAGCATATTGCAAATATAATTATTACCGACAAGAAAAAAGCCGCAGCTCTCAAGGAAAAACTTGGGAATAAAAAATTTTTGCCGGGAGAGAAATTTTTTTTCATTGATGACCGTACAGAACAGCTTAGGAATGTCAAGCAGGAATTTCCCGATATAATCACAATTTTCATCAAAAGACCCGAAGGTCGTTTTCAGGAAATGACTAAAAACGAGTATTGCGATTTTGAAGTACACAATTTAAGAGAAGCTGAAGAAATTATAAAATCATTAACTAAATAATTTTCAATTTACAATTCACAATTTTCATTGAATTTTCAAATCATACAATTTTCAAATATTTTTTTAGTCATTTGAACATTGGGATTTGTTTGAAAATTGGAAATTGATCATTGAAAATTTTATCAACATGTGTGGAATTATTGGTTATATTGGAAAACAAAAAGCTGTTCCAATTTTAATTGAGGGTCTGAAACGCCTTGAGTACAGGGGCTATGACTCAGCCGGTATATCAGTAATCAGCCCGCCTCGCGTCGACGAGCAATCGTCTTTGCGAGTCGAGGCGGGCAATCAGCAACCAGCAATCAGTAAAAATGGAAAAATTGACATTATCACCGTAAAAGCGACCGGGAAAGTTTCCGTGCTGGAAGAAAAAATTAACGGCAAAGATATCGCTGGCACGATTGGCATCGCGCATACGCGCTGGGCGACACATGGAAAACCTTGCGACAAAAATTCTCATCCTCACTGCGATTGCCAAAAAAATATCTTTTTGGCGCATAATGGAATTGTTGAAAATTATCAAGAGCTTAAAGATGATCTAATCAAAAAAGGGCACAAATTTTCTTCAGAAACAGACACGGAAGTCATCGCTCATCTGATTGAAGAGTTTAATAAAAAATTTGATTTTAAAAATTCGGTATTGGCGGCATTAAAACTGCTCCGGGGAACTTATGGCTTGGCTATAATAAACAAAAAAGAACCGGATAAAATAATTGTAGCTAGGCTTGGCAGCCCATTAGCTATCGGAATCGGCAATGGCGAGTATATTATCGCGTCCGATTTTTCAGCCATAATCAGGCATACTGACCAAGTTATTTTTATGGAAGACGGTGAAGTGGCGATCCTCACAAAGGAAAATTGCGAAATCGTGAACATGAAAAATAAATCCATAGCCAAAGAAGCCACTAAGGTGGAGTGGTCCGTCGAAAAAGCAGAAAAGCAAGGGTTTGATCATTTTATGCTGAAAGAAATTTTTGAACAGCCCGACTCTATTTTAGATGCGGTGCGCGGAAGAATAATTGAAAAAGAAGGCATGGTAAAACTGGGAGGGCTTCGGGATGTTAAAGAAAAATTGGCTGATATAGAAAAAATAGTAATTGTCAGCTGCGGGACATCGTATAACGCGGGGCTGGTTGGCAAATATATGCTGGAAGAATATGCGGGAATTACGGTTGAGGTTGAATATGCCAGCGAATTCCGTTATCGAAAGCCACTCCTCAATAAAAATACGGCGGTGATTGCCATTTCTCAATCTGGCGAAACAGCGGATACGCTGGCGGCTATTCGCGAAGCAGAAAATAAAGGTGCTCTGACGCTGGGAATAGTCAACACTGTCGGATCCACGATTGCCAATGAAACTATGGCTGGAGTATACAATCATGCCGGGCCGGAAATCGGAGTAGCGTCAACCAAAGCGTTCACGTCGCAGCTTTCCATTCTGGCTCTTCTGACAATATTTTTGGGACGGCAAAGAGGCATGTCCTTTGTGACCGGCAAAAGAATTGCCACCGAAATGAATAAAATTCCGAAATTGATTGCGAATATTCTGAAACAAGCGAAGGATATAAAAAAAATTGCCAAAAAATATGTTCAGTATCAGGATTTTCTGTATCTCGGAAGAAAATATAATTTTCCAATTGCTTTGGAGGGTGCGCTGAAAATCAAAGAAATTTCCTATGTTCATGCGGAAGGTTTTGCGTCGGGTGAAATGAAACACGGAACAATTGCTCTTATTGATAAAAATTTTCCAACCGTTTTTATTGCTCCGCGGGATAGTGTCTACGAAAAAAATATTTCCGGTATGCAGGAAATCAAAGCTCGCAGCGGAAAAATTATTGCCATTGCCACAGTTGGCGACAAGGAAATTAAAAAAATAGCGGACGATGTGATTTATATTCCTAAGACTTTGGAAATGCTGACGCCTTTGCTTTCTGTTATTCCTCTGCAATTTTTCGCCTATTATGTGGGCATTCTTAAAGGTTTAGATGTCGATAAACCTAGAAATCTAGCCAAGTCCGTGACGGTCGAGTAAAAGGCTTAGATGCTCGCCCCGTTAAATGCACAGCAATTTAATTGGGGTGGATAAACCCAGGAACCTAGCTAAGTCCGTGACGGTCGAATAATAAAATTTTGGCTTAAATAAGGGAAAAATATTAAGCTAATAACTTTCAAAAAGTATTTTTGACTATTGACTTTTTTAATTTTTTGTGCTTAGAGTTGTATTATAGAACAAAGTTCTTACAAAATTTAAAAATAAAATAAAAAACATTTAAAAGAGAAAGGGGTGATTTTTATGAAGGCCAAGGCTATTGTTGCTTCCTCGGATGTGGAGGAGATTTTATTTGCTAGGGGTTTGAATCCTGGCAGTTATGGATGTAATGAGGCAAATTTGGAAATAGCCAAAAAAACTTTTGAGGAACTTGAAAAAGGCGGAAAATTTGCCTATGTTTCAAGAGCAATAGATCTGGCAATGCACACCCTCGACTGGCAAAAACATCGAGACCTTTTAAATGTCAGCTTTTATGTTTATGGAAAGGACTATAGGATTTTTCCTATATCGGAATTTGCCGAGAATTTTAAAAAATGGAAGGAGGAATTTTTTTCTCAGGTAAAAAAAGTAACAATTATCGTTGCTCCTCCCGTCCGCGACGAATACAAGATTAAGTTCAAAAATGTTTTTCTGTCCAATAGTGACGTTCTGATTCTTTCAGCAGAATTACCGGAAAAAGAAGAAGGCTTTTGGTCCTCGGATGAATCTCCTGAGGATCGTGAAAAGCTAGAGGAAAAATGGAAAAAAAGAAAAAGTTTTGAAGCCAAATTTCCTAAGAAAGTAGTAAAAGCAGTAGAAATATTTGAAAGAGTTTTTTCTTAAACAAAAAAGGTGATCGTAGAATCGTTAAAAAGGGGCGTGAATTTCAACCGCCCTTTAATTTTGCCTAAAATTAAAAATAGTTATACAGTTAATGCTATGGATCCAGCAGTGAAAATTTGAAAAAAAATATAGAACATACTGGATAAATATAAAGAGCTAATGTTGATAGTAAATAATAAATAATTCGAGAAAATTTTATTGGCCAAAGGCCATTCAAATTTCTACTGCTGGATGGATTTACAAAAACTCGAACAATTTCTAAAAGACAATAATCAACCGAAGTTTCGGCTGGAACAAATCAAAAAAGCCGTTTATCAGGACGGTATTTCTGCTTTTTCTGAAATCACGACTTTGTCCAAAGATTTGCGGGAAGCGCTGGAAAAAGAAATGAAAGTTCTGTCTTTCGAAGTGAAAAAAGTTTTGCCGTCTAATGATGGCAATTCAGCGGAATCATTGCTTGAACTTAGTGACGGAAAACTTATTGAATCAGTCCTGATTTCTCCCAAGCCAGGCCTATGGTCGGTTTGTGTTTCTTGCCAAGCTGGCTGTCCGGTTGGTTGCCGTTTCTGCGCGACCGGAAAAATGGGCTTCAAAAGAAATCTAACCGCGGAAGAAATTGCCGACCAAGTTTTATTCTGGCGCCAATACCTACAGAAAAATTTAAAATTTAAAATTTCAAATTTAAAATTGACGAATGTTGTATACATGGGTATGGGCGAGCCTTTCCTGAATTGGGAGCAGGTTTCGGAAAGCATCAAAATTTTGACTGACAAAAAATTGTTTGGATTTGGTTCGCGCAGTCTTTCGGTTTCAACAGCGGGAATCGCTGAGGGCATCGAAAAAATGGCAAAAGAATTTCCACAAGTCAATTTGGCAGTTTCCTTGCATTTTGCCGACGACGAAAAACGCGGACAATATATGCCGATAAATAAAAAAGATAATTTGGAATCACTCAAAAAAGCTTTGCAAAAATATTTTGAAATCACTAAGCGCAAAGTTTTTTTGGAATACATCATGCTGGATAAAATCAATGACAGCGCCGAAGATGCTAAGAAGCTGGCTGACTATATTTATTCCATTGGCAAGCTGCAACTTTTGCATGTCAATCTGATTCGCTTCAATGCCACGCCGGAAACAAGCATTGAAAATTTAAAACCATCCTCCAAGAATCAAACTCAGTTTTTCAAAAAAGAATTGGAAAATCGGCATATTAGCATCACGATAAGAAAAAGCCTTGGCGAAGAAGTCCAAGGCGCCTGTGGACAACTGGCCACGCACTAACTTTTGCTATAAAATATGCATTATGTATACCTAATAAAAATAGGCATTGGTTTTTTAGGAAAAATAAAAATACAAAATCGTAATCTATTTTTGTACATTTGTAAATTTGCAGGATTATGAAAAACGGTCGGAAAAAATTATTAGATTCTATCAATTTTCCTCAGGATGTGCGAAGATTGCCTTCCGAAAAATTGCCCGAGCTTTGCAAAGAAGTGCGCGATTTTTTGATTGACAGTGTTTCCCAGAGCGGAGGCCATTTTGGATCAAGTTTGGGCGTGGTGGAGCTTACAGTCGCATTGCACCGTGTTTTTGATACGCCCAAAGATGTTTTAATTTGGGATGTTGGACATCAAGCTTATCCGCACAAAATTTTGACGGGACGCAAAGACAAGATTCAAACAATCAGAAAAAAAGGCGGACTGGCACCTTTCCCCAAAAGAGAAGAAAGCGAATACGATGCGCTAAGCGTCGGTCACTCCAGCACCTCAATCAGCGCGGCGGTTGGTATGGCTGTGGCCAATAAAAATAAAAAAAGCTCCCAGCACGTGGTGGCTGTTATTGGCGATGGTGCTCTGACAGGAGGAATGGCTTTTGAGGCGCTGAATCATGCCGGATATGCTGAGGCGAATGTTTTGATTATTTTGAATGATAACAAAATGTCCATTTCTCCGAGCGTTGGCGGAATGCGGCAATATTTGACGCGGTTAATTTCCGCGCCTTCCTATGTGCGGTTGCGTGATAAAGGCAGGGAAATCCTCGATAGTGTTCCTAAAATAAAAAGACTTGTGCGGACAGCCGAAAAACAAGCCAAGGGAATGGTTCTGCCTGGAACGCTTTTTGAAGAATTTGGGTTTGAATATTTTGGTCCGATTGACGGTCATGATGTAGAAATGCTTGTTGATGTTTTGACTAACCTAAAAGATATAAAGGGGCCCAGAATTTTGCACGTCATAACCAAAAAAGGCAAGGGCTATGTTCCTGCTGAAAATGATGAGTTTTCTTTGCACGCAGTTAATCCTTTTGATCCGGTTACGGGCAAAAATAACGGAAACCATAAAAAAAGCAGCAAATATTCAGACGTTTTTTCTGACTGGATATGCGATACGGCGGAAAAAGACACTAAGCTTCACGGAATTACTCCCGCCATGTGCGATGGATCAGGCCTTGTTAAATTTAGCAAAAAATTTCCAAATCGTTATCACGATGTGGGAATTGCAGAACAACACGCCCTGACTTTTGCGGCCGGATTAGCTTGCAGGGGAGAAAAACCCGTTGTCGCAATCTATTCATCATTTTTGCAGCGAGCATATGACCAACTTATTCATGATGTAGCTTTGCAAAACCTGGATGTTCTTTTTGCAATTGACAGAGCAGGAATTGTCGGACCTGATGGCGCGACACACGCAGGAAGTTTTGATCTTTCGTTTATGAGAGTTGTTCCAAATTTGATAATAATGGTGCCTGCCAACAAAAACGAATGTTATTCTATGCTAAACGCCGGGTATAAGCATAAGGGTCCAGCTGCAGTCAGATATCCAAGAGGCAGCGTGCCAAATGGCTATGACAAAGGAAAACTGGAACTTATTGAAATTGGAAAAGCCAAAGTCGCAAGAGCCGGAAAAAATGTGGCAATTTTAGCCTTTGGGGTGGTGATGGATGCTTGCCAAAAAGCCGCGGAAAATCTTGACGCAACCCTTGTGAATATGCGCTTTGCAAAACCACTGGATGAAAATTTATTAAGCGAGCTTGCTGCTTCGCATCAATATTTTATTACTGTGGAAGACAATGTTATTGCGGGCGGAGCTGGCAGCGCCGTGAATGAATTTGTTTTGAAAAATAAATTAAAAGTTTGCGTCAGAAATATTGGACTTCCGGATAAATTTTTGGGGCATGGAAGCAGAGAAGAAATTCTGGCCGAAGCCGGCTTAGACGAAGACGAAATTTTAAATTCAATCAAATCTTTTATTTCCACGTCAAAAGCCCTAGATAAATAGGGAATAGGTGGTTTTTAGAGGGCCTGTTTTTGTGAAATATGGCGTTTCAGAAAGCGGACATAAAATGTCTGTTTTTTTGCTTTTCAAAAAAGGCAAAAAATGCTATAATAAAGCCGAAGAAGACAGAACAACTAAGTTTGAAAAAGCCTAGCTGTTTTGTGCCGCAATTTGGAAGAAAATACAAACGAAAAGTATAAAATTATTTGAAGCATGAAGGAAACAAAAAATATAAAAATTGCATTATTCAAAGGTAGAAAAATCAGAAAAACACTTTATCAAAACGAGTGGTGGTTTTCGGTTGTTGATGTTGTTGAATTGCTAACGGACAGTGTCGACGCTAAAGATTATTGGTACAAGATGAAAATAAGGGTTAAAAATGAGGATGGAATTGAACTATCGACAATTTGTCGACAGTTGAAATTAGAAGCTCCTGACGGAAAAATGCGCAAAACAGACTGTGCTAATCCGGAAGGCATTCTTCGTATCATCCAATCAATCCCATCTTCCAAAGCCGAACCATTTAAGAGATGGTTGGCAAAAGTTGGATATGAAAGAGTGCAAGAGATAGAAAGTCCTGAACTAGCAACCAAGAGAACCAGAATGCTATACAAACTCAAGGGATATGGTGATGATTGGATTGAAAAAAGAATGCGGGGAATTGTCATTCGCGAGGAGTTGACAGATGAGTGGCAAAAAAGAGGAGCAAAAGAAAAAAGGGACTATGAAATTCTAACTGCTGAAATTTCCAAAGCAACTTTTGGTGTTACGCCCAATGAATACAAAAAATTGAAAGGCTTGAAACGAGAGAACCTGCGCGACCATATGGATGATTTTGAACTTATTTTTAATATGCTTGGCGAAAGATCAACGACAGAAATTCACAGAAATGAAAATTCAGAAGGTGTGCAAAAATTGAAAAAAGATGCTGAAATTGGCGGTCGAATTGCCGGCAATGCCAGAAAGGAACTGGAAAAAAAGCTAGGTCATTCTGTGGTAACAAAAAATAATTTTCTGAAAATAAAGCAAAAAGAAATAAAGAAAATTAAAAATGAAAGAAGTAGAAGAAAATAAAAATGAAAAAAAGCAAAATAGAGAAGAAATAGGCTTCGAAAATGCAGAAATGCAGGCGAAGGATTTTAGCAATGGACAAGTGATTTCTTCATCAATTCATTTTGAACAAAAAGGAGCCCAAGAAAATGCAAAAACAATACAAGAATTAAACCCGATTAATACTGGATCAAAACCAGAACCAGCGCAAACAAAAACAGAAAATTTTGAAAACGCAGAAAAACCAGTGCAGATAGAAATTAAAAAAGAGTCTCAGGAAACCAAACAAATATTGCAAAATAAAAAAACAGAAAGGGCAGAGAAAATCGAAAAATTTGAATTTGAAAAAAGGTTGGCCAACTTGAAAGAAACATTATTAGAAAAATGGAACAGTTTTCACCTTTTCATTGCGGATCATTTTTTCTTGCTTTTTCAATCGACCAGAAAAAATTATGAACGGATCAATGGTCAAGATATAGACAAGATTCCTGCCTCGTCGGCAGGCAGGCCTGCTTCTTCGGCAAGTGAGAAACAAGGATTTGATTCTTTCAACAATTTGGAACGCTATCAAAAAAAAGTTAGAAAAATAACCTTCAGCTTGTCGGGCGCAGTGGCCGCGGCGCTTATTCTGGCGCTGATAGTCCCATACTTTTTTAGTTCCAACAGCGCTGAAGCTTCGGCTTTCATTTTTTCGCAATCTTCCTGGGCCGGCGGAGCCACAGCCAACACAGCCGCGCACCCAACAAATAAAACAAGCTGGACGGAATATGCTTCCAAGGATGCAACCACTTCTGCTGCAGCTGGCGGAGTCAGTCTGACACAAACAGCCAGTCAAGCTATTACGGATAATGGAAATCCACCCGGCTCACTCACTGGTATTGGGAGTGGGAGCATTGCGGGAGGAACCAACCCGACTGGCACCACTATTTCCGCTGACGGCAATTCGGTGTATGTGACAAATTATGGCAGCAACACCATTTCGATGTTTAGCCGCAACACCGGAACCGGCGCTCTCACTGCTCTTTCTCCGGCGACTATTGCGACAGGAACAAATCCAAGTGGAATCACGATTTCCGCTGATGGCAACTCGGTGTATGTGACAAATTATGGCAGCA
>ERZ795055.134-NODE-134-length-89525-cov-8.056265_pt1 | contig 89525 bp, 55 predicted proteins | sample MGYA00375139_ERZ795055 | MGnify/ENA primary metagenome ERZ795055 (study PRJEB30184, sample SAMN05720283) | anaerobic digester metagenome | isolation source: active sludge of municipal wastewater-treating anaerobic digesters | place: USA | collected 2015-01-23 ... | reverse complement strand
CCGGAACGCTGCCGTAGGGGTTCCCGCGGCCCTCGGCCAGAAGCGGCGACACAGGGACGCCTTCGACCTCGCATTCCTCAAGTTGTGGTTGTCTCATGGTATGTACCTCCGGTACGGCCAGCTCTTGTGGCGGGTCGCCCAATCCTGAGCGACCCGCCTCTCGAACCGTTGAATCCTCGCCATCCTGCGAGACCACCTTTTATGCCTTTCGGCAAGCACTATGGATCATGGCCAAGGCCTTGGCCACAAGAATCTTGCCGACAGGCTTAAATGCTGGGATCGTGCGGTGGGGATGACCGTCCCGTCTTGCGGTCTTTTTGTCTTGTGTTCGAAAGGCAGGCCGGTACACTGATAGCAGCGGCAGCAGATCGGTGGGGGAGGGCTGCAGCGCAATCCCCCTTCCTCCCAAGGCATCCCTTCTGCGATCAAAGCCTCTGCAAACGAAGATGTGAATCGGCCCGGCGGCGTAGCCGGGAAGGTCGATCCGGCGTACCGGAGTTAAGAAGGAGTGGTGAGTCATAAGATGCGCGATGAGTGGAAGATGCGCTGCCCGCCGCTGAGTCGGCGGCCGTTCGCCAGGGCTGAGAAAGCCATATGTGAATCGGGAAAGGTGTTGTCTATGCACGGGATGACGATTGCACGCAGCGTCGCGATGATTGCAGCCGTTGGGCTCGTGAGCGCCGGATTCGCCCTCGCCCAGGCCTCCAGGCAACCCAAGAGCCGATCCCGGGTTGCTCCCAAGCCGATACCCGTAGCCCCGACCGGCGGCCTGCTCCGTCTCACCTTCTCCAAGTCCAGTCCGCTCAACACCCTCAACACGCTTCTTGATCGCCTCGACATTAAGGACCCGGATTCCCTGGCCTCCAGGAAGATCGGCGATCAGGATTTGGGTTTTGGATCCGATCGATCGAAGTGGATTCCCGACATCAGCAAGGAATCCTTCACGGTTTTTGTTCCGCCTCACGACGACCCGAACGTTCCGTACGGACTGTTCATCTGGCTCGGCGTCGGCGATGTTCAAGCCAACTGGCAGGATGTCTTCGTTCGCCACAAGCTCATCGCCGTCGCCACCGGCGGTACTCTTGGCACTCACCGGACCAAGGATTTCGGCGTCTACACGCTGCCCATCGATGCCGTCTTCAACCTCAAGCAGCGCTATCCGATCAACGAGCAGCGCATCTACGCCTGCGGCTTCTCGGCTGGCGGTTGCCTGGCGATCAGGCTCGTGAAGGTCTATCCCGAAGTGTTCAGCGGCGGGCTCTTTCTCATGGGCGGGGCGTTCACCGGGATGACCCATCACGGCAACGAGAACGGCCCCTGGGAAGCGACCGCACTGGCGGAGTATCCGTTGTGGCGCGGCGACTACGAGCGACGCCGGCGGGATGTCAAACTGGTTATCATGAAAGGCGGGGCCGATCGCGAGTGGCGGCCGCAGGAAGGCCGCAGCGACGCCGACGCGCTGATCCTCGACGGCTTCGAGCGAGTCAGCTACCTCGAGGTGCCCGGCTGGTCTCACCAACCGCCGAACAGACTCTGGTTCGAGAAGGGCGTGGCCGCTCTGGAGACTCCACCGAGGAAGCCGCCGGCCACCGCTCCCACCACCGACCCTCGTCCGGGTCCGGCCCAGGTCGCTCAGGCTCATCGCTGGCTCGTGAGTGCCCAGAAAGAGCTTGAATCAGTGGCGCGCATGCAGCCGGAACTCCGCAGGCAGCTGGAGCAGCAAAAACGCTACGACGCGTTCGTTCAGCACGCTCGGGAGAAGGCTCGCCAGTATCTCGAGCGAACCATCGGCGACTACCCCACCACGCCGGCCGCCCGCCAGGCGAAGAAGATGCTGAACGATCTCGGGGATCCGAACGGGGGCCGCGAATAGACATCTAACTACCTCAAACTGACCGATTCGGTGTCTGATGCGGCTTGTCGCACCGGGCGGTGGGTCCGGATCAGCTCAGTTTTCGCGCACCGAGGTGAGGAGTCCTGCCTGTCCGGCAGCCAGTTGAGCGCTGGACACGCTTCCCGCGCTGGACTTCTTTATCGGTGCCATTTCCTTCATCTCCGAGGCATGTCATCTGACGTGACCAGCCTCTTCCTGAGCTTCAGAAGAGGCTGGTGCACCCGTTCGTCGTTATCCGTTGCATCCGCGGTTCAGCCCTCGGTCGTTCACTGCTCAACCCTGTTCTTGGAGATCCTTGCGGCCGATAGTGTTCCCGGGTATACGGGGTGGGCTGGCCGAAGGCCTTTCCTTCATGACTTGGCAGAGGGCTCAGACATGCCGGATTGGCTGGATTCTCTGGTTGACGAGGTCGGGGAGCACATGACCTTCCATGCGGCGAGCGGGCCGCTGGGCTACCGGTATCGTGAAGAACAGGGTTTCTGGGAGATCACGATCTACCCGACGCCGGTGGAGCTGGTCGGCGGGGCTGTCGATGGCGAGGTGGTCGCACCCGGCTTCTCCCTGGACCTTGAGGGCTTGCAGGCCCTATTTGAGGAGGTCAAGGACTTCAGCTGGAACGTCCTGGGCTGGCCTCACGAGGGGCCGCACGTGTCGATCGAGGGCATTTGTGGGGGGCACGAGGTCTTTCTGCAGATCCTGGCGCAAGCTCCGGACGATGAGGAGCCTGGGGCGAAGGTGGATACATTGCCGAGGGATCAGGGTTGACTGGGCACCTCATTGCCGACCGCTGGAGTGCCGATGTCTGCAACCTGGCCCCGCAATGAGAGCCACCATTCGCGCGATGATGCCTGGGCATCGAACACAGCCGCCTTTGCCGCTTGACACAGGCTCAATCGCCGCGTTTTTCCGCCAACACCCATTTGAGGCCGATCAGGGGCGAGGCACTCTGAACCTGATGTCCGTGACATGAGCGCCTATGGCGAGTCCGCCGGATGGCGCATTGGTGACGGGCCGGTTGTTGATGCGGACGTTTTCAAAGGACACGCCGTCGATGCCGTGGTCGGCATCGAAACCTTGCAGCCGCGAGGCCGGCGACGATCGGCCGGTTACGGCTATGTCCTTGAACACCACGTTGCGGACCGTGCCGCGCTGGTCGTCCTTCGAGTAGAACGTCCTGGTAACGATGATCACCAGCAGCTCCGGGCAGAAGCCGCTCTTGGCGTCGAGCACGTACTTCTCGTCCCTGGAGCGTTGCATGCGCGGGGGCGGCGTGAGGTCGTCGATCTCGACGCGGATGTTCTCGAAGCGGATGTCGTGTACGGCTGCGCCGTCGCCGTGCTGAATGTCCATGGCGATGTGGACCGTGCGAATGACGTCGCAATCGTGGAACGTCACGTGCGAGATTTCCGGCGCGCAGGTCTCGGCGCCGATCTCCAGGGCCCGACCCCAGTCGTTCCAGATCACGCAGCCGCCCACGTCCACGTTCTGCACGGGCCGATCGCTGTATGCGCCCTTCAGTCCCTTGAGGACGATGCAGTCGTCGAAGGCCCGGACAAAGCAGTCGCGAACGGTGATGTCGCGGCTGTTGCAGAGGTCGATGCCGTCGGCGTTGTAGCGCCAGAGGCCGACCAGCTTGACCTGGGAGATGCGCACGTTGCGGCAGCCGAAGAGCGAGCAGCACCAGACGTCGGGATCGCGCATGACCACGCCGTCAATGACGACGTCCGAACAGTCTGACAGGCTGATCACTCCGCCGCCCTGGCCGCGCTCGAAGTCGCTGGCGTCGATGATCCCTCGCCCCAGGACGCGAACATGAGAGGCGCCGCTGGCGTGGACTGCTCCGTATACCACCGCGCCGCCCGCAACGTACAGGGTCTGGTTGCTCTCCAGCACGATCTTGGCCGGCCGGTGAACGCCGGGGCCGAAATAGCGCACCCCCGGATCTGTCGGCTGGGGAGCGTCCATCTCCGGCGGGTTGGCGAACAGGTGCAGGGCCTGATGTGCGCCGTTGATTTCCACGGTGGTGAAACAGGGACGGGGCAGGCGGAACGTGATCGTATCGCCGTTCACCGCCGGCTTGATCTTCAGCGACGAGGGCCGGACCGCGACGGTCTGAATAGGTAACAGCCTTGAACGAACCTTGACTTCAGCTCCCCCGACCATATCCCAGGAGGCAAACGAGGCCAGCTCCGTCTGGTCCAGGGGCCGCTGATAGCCCGGCCACACCTGGTTGAGCGGCACGGCCGAGACACGACACCGATAGACGGGTACCGCCTGGCCCTCGACGCTGACCTCAAAGTCGTTGGAGAGTTGCTCGCCCGCTGGTGCCGGAGCGATCGTCACCAGATCCTCCGCCCATGCCGGTGCGGTGCCTGCCGACGCAGCGAGCCATGCGGTGACGATCACAAGTCCGAGTCTCTTACGCATGCGGTTCCCTATCCGACATTTCACTGGTCGCCATTCCCGGCTACGGTGCCGAGCCGTGTCCGGCCATTGTACAGCCTGCCCCCTTTGCGCTACCAACCCCCTTTCCCTTGGCGGATTCATTTGAAACCATCGCCGACTGCGTTGACAATTGGCTTTTTCGAAGGCCTCAGGAGGCCGTAAACATGGTCATGACCTCGGGAGTACGAGCGGCCCTCGGGATGGTCCTGGCGGTGAGCCTCACCATGGTTCTCCGCGGCCAGACAGCCATGGCCGACGAGGGTGTCCGGCGGCTGAACAACCTGGTCGTCGAACTGCTGAGCGTCGAGGGATTCCCGGCCGGTGCGACGGAGAAAGCGTTTGCTCTTCCGCGTGAAGGCTGGGTGTTCGCGGGGCTGGAGACCCGGGCCGGAGAGGAGGTGGCATTGGGGCTCGACGCCGCCCCCATGCCGCTACCGCCGACGCGCAGCAACACCAACGATCACGTGTCATTCGAGTTGATGCACTACCTGGCCGCCGGGCAGCACACCATTCGCACGTCCCGCCCGGCCGGTGGGGCCGCCGCGCGGCTGGTGGTCAGGGCTATTCCGGACCTGGTCTACTCCCGATACGGCTCAGATCCACAGGTGAGCGAGTTTGGCAAATTCGATCGAGCCTACATGGAGCGGCACGTCCTGCCGAACATCAACTGCATGGTCGGGCCAGCCGATACGCCCGATGTCGCGTTCCTGGAGCGTTGGAAATCGGCCGGGCGGCGATACCTCGTTGAGGCCTACGCGAAGCCCTGGTTCGAGAAGTGGCCCGCGGACCGAGCTTTCCAGTACTGGCTGGACGTGGGCGGCTTCATGCACCCGTTGGTGGACGGCATGATTGCTGACGAGTTCTGGCGGGAGAAGGACCGCGGTTTTGACGCGGTAACCGAGTCCCTCCGGCGGATGCGGGCGGATGAGCGGACGAAGGGCAAGCGCTTCTGCCCGTACTGCACGTCGCTCTATGGCGACGCGGGCGGCGAGGCGTTCCTCCGGCAGGTGATGGCGGCCGGCGACCGGTTCGCGTGGGAGCGTTACCTCTCTGAGCGGCCGACCCTGGAGGAATCCCGCAGGCACTTGCAGTCGGTGCTGGTGGACGAGGCCCGGAAATGGGCCGAGCACATCCCTGGATCGATCGAGCACATGATCGTCTGCTTCGGCCACCTGATGACCGCTCCACCCGAAAGCGTCAATACCGATCCGGCGGTGGATCAGAAATACTACATGGACATGCAGTTCAACCTGCTGGCCAACGATCCGGCATTCCGCGGAGTGGGCGGGGTGATGGAGTACCTGTCGAGCTACGCCGACGAGGAATACGTCCGCTGGGCCATGCGGCTCTACCGGCATTACTGCATCGAGGGAAGGACGGCGATGCTCTCGGATGCCTTCGGTTACGGCTTTCGCCCGGAACACATCGTGAATGCCGACTTTGAGGATGGCGCGAAGGCTTGGACGCTAGACCTGGCTGGCGAGGGGACCATCTCCACCGGGCGACACGAGGGCTACAGTTGGCTCGAGGGCCGCTACCCGCGGACGGCGACCGGCGATACCTTTCTGCTCATGACCCGCTCGGCCGAAAGGCCCAACCGCGCCAGCCAGCCCGTCCGCGGCCTCAAGCCCGGCCGGCTCTACGCCCTCAAGATGTACACGGGCGATTACGGCGATTTGAAGGCAGCCAGGTCGAATCGTCAGACGCACGCCCTCTCGATTCGAATCGATGGCGGCGAGATCGTCCCGGATAGGTCCTTCCAGCACGTGTTCGGGAACTGCTACTCGCATTCACTTGGCCGGTTCAATAGCGAGTACAAATACTGGATGAACTATCACCAGCAGGTCTTCCGGGCAAAGGCAGAAACGGCCACGCTCACCCTCTCTGACTGGCGGAGCGAGGGTGGGGCCAGCGGCCCGGTCGGCCAGCAGCTCATATTCAATTTCGTCGAGGTGCAACCGTACTACGACGAGTCTACGGAGCCGCCGACGGCAGCTGCGCTCGGCACCCCGGCCACCATGCCAGCCCGGGAGCCGCCGGCACGCGAGGCCCTGTGGCGCCGCCTGGAGAAGTACTTCCAACCGCCCGCCGAGTATGCCGACAAGTTCGGCTCGTACCGATCGCCCCTGAAGTTCGCGAACGGCTCGCTCGCCAAGTCGCCGGAAGACTGGGCTCGCCGGCGCCAGGAGATCCTCACCCTGTGGCAGCGCCGCCTGGGCCCCTGGCCGCCGCTGGTCGAGTGCCCGAAAGTCGAACGGCTGGAATCAGTTCACCGCGAAGGCCACACCCAGACCCACGTTCACGTGCAGATCTCGCCGGAAGGCAGGCTGGTCGACGGCTATCTGCTGGTCCCGGCTGGCTCAGGCCCGTTTCCCGCAGTGCTCGTGCCCTTCTACGAGCCGCTGACCAGCATCGGCCAAGGCGAGCGCGGCCGGGGTACCCACGATTACGGCCTGCAACTCGTGCGCCGCGGTTTCGTGACCCTCTCTATCGGCACACCGGGTTCAGTAGAGGACATCGGGCTGGACACCCGGGAACTGCTCGTGAAGGCCGGAGCCCGCGAGCGACGACAGCCGTTGACGCTGCTGGCCTACGCCGCAGCCAACTGCCACACCGCTCTGGCCCAGATGCCCAACGTCGATCCCTCCCGGATCGGGATCATTGGGCTCTCGTACGGCGGCAAATGGTCGATGTTCGCCTCCTGCCTGTACGACAAGTTCGCGTGCGCGGTGTGGTCCGATCCCGGCATTGTGTTCAACGAGAAGGACCCCAACGTGAATTACTGGGAGCCGTGGTACCTGGGCTACCATCCCGGGGCGCAGCGCCGGCCAGGGGTGCCGTCGGCCGCCAATCCGCGAACGGGATTGTACAAGGAGCTGATGGAGCAGGGTGAGGACCTGGTGGACCTGCACGCTCTGATGGCTCCCCGGCCGGTGCTGGTTTCCGGTGGCGTTCAGGATCCGCCACGGAACTGGGTGGCACTCAATCACCTGATCGCCGTAAACGAGGTGCTCGGGCAGAAAGGTCGCGTGGCCATGACCGCGCGGACCAGTCACGTGCCCACGGCCGAAGCGCTGGAACTCGAGCTGGCGTTCCTGGAGTACTGGCTGAAGTACGGCGGGGAATGACGTGCGCGGTGATGTGCTTCTGCGCGTATGTAGTGTGCCCCTCCTTCCGCGCACCGGATCAACCGGCGTGGAATCTTCGCCCGCGCGCCCGGCAAGTCCTGGCCACCGCATCAGCTTGAGTTCTGGTTTTCGTCGAAACCACGCCAGATGCGACCTGCACCGGCAGTCCGACGCTCCGAAGCCCGGGAGAATGACCTCCCCGCCCGCCAGCGCAGCATGCAGCTGGCACTCCGTCACCGCCGTCCCCGACAACACGAACGCCTCGACCCGATCGGCGACCGCCAGCAGGTAATCGATATGCCAGTGCTTGCGTTTGTCGTGACGTAGGTGCCGCCCGACTCGCTGAGCAAGGCCCTTCCTGGCCGAGCCGGTGTACACGTACCAGCCGGCCGGGAACTGGCACAGGCCAAGCCCACCGACGCGAATCGACACAGCTCGCCGTAGCCTGATCAGCAGTTGGTAGGTCCCGGGGATCACAGCCATGGTTGAACAGAGTAGAACGAGTACACAACGCGGACAACCGGCCGGAACGTGCTATCTCCCCGTCCGCTCAAGCAACCGATCCCACCATGTGCTCTCGCCAGCCATCTTCCGCCATGCTCTTCGGAATCTCCGCTCCGATGCCCGCTGCTCCCGGACAGTCTGGCGAATCCCCTTTTCCAGTTCGCGCCGGGAGACGACCTGTATCTCATGCACCATCTTCTCAACCTCCGTGCCAAGGGCACTGCTCAATCCTGGGTAGTGCCCGCCGGCCTCACCTGCCCTGCCCCGCTCCCCGAACTCCAGTACCGGCCATCCTCGCCGATGATCACGAAGTCGATGACCGGGATGCCGAGGATCTCGCCGGCCTGCTTCACTTTGCCATTGACCTCCTCGTCTTCGGCACTCGGAAGCGGACAACCCCCCGGATGATTGTGCAGCACAATGATGCGGACTGCTCCGCTGAGAATCGCGCCCTTGAAAACCTCGCGGGGGTGGATGAGCGCCGAGTTCACGGTGCCGATGGAGACGACTTCCTCGCCAATCACTCGATTCTGGCTGTCGAGATCCAACCGGATGAGGCGCTCTCGATCGTACTGCTCAAGATATGCGTACCGCGATGCCGTCTCCTCGGACGAGTTCACAGCACCCTGTGGCTCCCGGAGCCTGGTTCGGACGACCTCCAGACGATAAGCGTTGGTCACACTAATCACCTCGCTCGGGCGCTCGCCGTCTCCCGCCGTAGCAGCCGGACAATCCCGTCCCGCAGCTTGTCCCACTCCGGCATGCAGATCGCCGCCTGAGTCGTTGCTCGCTGCGGGTCGTCCGAGGGAACCGTGATGCGGTGGTAGCTCAGCACCTCCTCGAACTCCTCGATGATTCGGAAGGCCATGTCACGCGCCTGCGCGATCTTCCCTGTTCGCCTGCTGCCCTTGCTCAGAATGTCCGTGATCGCATCTTCGAGCAGATAGTACTCCGTGCCGTAGATCCTGGCCTCTTCTTCTCGGCCTTCCCTGTCGTTGGACGGGATGGTGATGTCCTTCTCGTCGAGGAGCTCCTCAAAGTCGCCGATGATGGCGAAAGCCAGCTCCCTTGCATCGTCCTCCTTCATAGAGCCACCTCCGGCAGCGAAAACCACTCGATCGCAATTCCCCTGCCGGTCTTGCGGTTGACCCAGACCTCGGTCCGATCCTCGGTCTGACCGTATTCATGGTCATATTCATAACCCTGCTTCCTCAGTTCATTTTGGATGCTCATGGTTGACTACCTCCGTGCCCGCAGGCACCGCTCATCCGAGGGCGGTGCCAAGGGTTCGTCACCCCGCACGAACCTTTAAATACTCCCGCGTCTTACCGTCTCCTGGACAGCGCAGGCCGAAACGGCCCGCGAATCAGTCCGCAGAAGAGGTGATGTTCGATGAGAAGACAGAACGAATACTTGGACCAGCGGTTGGGCGACTTCGCGCCTTCGCAGTACTCGGCCAATGCGATTCAGTTGGAAAGGCTGCTTGATCGGTACGGGCTGATATTCATCCGTGATTACCCGCAAATCCTCTTTGAAAATCGTGAGCAATGGAGGCTGCCAGGATGGCAGTATCGCGGACAGCCGCAGGAGTACACGGTTTTGAAGAGTGTGCCATCGCCCGCACACCATGGCCAGAGCCAATCGGAGCATGCCCAAGCCCCTGTGGCGATAGGAGTCAAGGGCCAGGCTGACTCGCTCACCAGACTGGCGGCCGCCTATCGGGTTCTTGATGACATGTTCGCTCCGTCGCCCGAGCCCTCCAGGCAAAAACCATACTTCCACCGCCAAGGTTATGCCGGAGCCCCACGACGAGGTTATCGATCGGGTTTCCAGGCCTGAGGGCACATGCCGACAATACATCGCCCTGCAAACGAACGCCTGTCTCTGTAGATGCTCAGCGGTACTGACCGGCGCACCCCCGAACCGACTCTCCGGACAACCTGACTGAGGACCCTGTTTCGCCCGGAAGATGCCACGCCGACCGACCAGGAGGAAGGGTAATCCAGCAGAACCAACAGATGTCGAAAACTCCGATGGGCTATCTGCCGTCGATGCGGAGCTGCTCCATGAAGACCTCCGCCTCCGCCATTGCATCCAGCTCCTTCTTGAGCAGCCGTTGTTCTTCAAGTGTCAATCGTTCCTTCAAGCCGTACCAGGCCAACAGGTCATCCGCGTTCAGGATGCTCCCTGTCCGATCGCGCGGCAGCGGCCCGTTTCTTCGGATGAACTCGACGACGTACCGAATCTTGTATCCATTCATGGCAGAACCTCCAGGCAACGTCCGCCCTGCAGGCGGCTCGCCCGAACGAAGCGAGCCGCTGCGAAAGCCGTGCAGCGAACTGCCCCAATACAAGTCCGTTTGTTTGGCCCGCAGGCCTGCCCGCCCGCAAGCGGGGATGAATCTACGAGACACGTCCGCGTGGCCCGAAGCCGCCCCATGCAGTGAAGAAATCAGAGAGACAATCCATCATCAAATACCATGCCTAGTCGGTTCTTGGCCACGAGCGTAAGCCCTGTATGGCCAATGGTTTAGTGTGGCCAAAATGTGGCCATAAATGCGCGCCGCGAGGGCCGATGGGAGGCACTTTTGGCCATTTTCTGGCCAATTCTGGCCGCCATTGGCCGTAAATGCTCGACGAGGCAACCCGCGCTCTGGAATGCCCGGGCGTCGCTTACCGCTCTGCATTCGGGCGTGCCGAAGACCGGCGCGCAAGTTCAATGGAGACAACCACCCATGACCGCACCCCTCAATCCGACCGGTCGGAACATCCTCAGCACGCTGGCCGAGTTCCGATTGTTGACCGCAAGTCAGTTGACCACGCTGCTTCGTCTCGCCGGCCGTACGGTCCGCCGCCAGATCGTGGACCTCACCGGGCAAGGCCTCATTCAGACCAGCCGCAAGGACATCGGACCAGTCCGCTGCTGACCCGAGAAGCTGCTTCCCCTCGCCGAGATCGGCATTGAGACAGTGATAGCCCACCATGCGCTGAACACGGGTGTTCGCCCACTTCCCGCCGGCTCGCGGGTGCGGGCAGTTTCTGGCGTCATCGTTGGTGACCGCGAGCTGACTCGGCCGGGTTTGAACTGGGGAGCAGGCGTCGGGTTTCTCGGCTACTTCCGGCCGCAGTTGTCCGCGGATGCCTGATGAGACGAGCCTTGCTCTGAAACGCCTGAGCCGCGTTTGCCGCTCTGGCTTCGGGTGTGCCAAAGTCCGACGTGCTCGTCGTGTTGTGAACCGCTCGTTTGGAACACAGGAATCATCTCGCCGTCAGGGCTGTGGCATCGCCGTGAGTAGTGTGCGCGCGACACTATTTGTAGTACGCAGCGGACACAGAGCTGCCGAGCGATCAGCCGGAGCAGGAACCGTCCTGTTGTCACTGGCCGCGAACGTCGGCAGCAGAGCCGGGAGGATTGGGCATGATCGATATCCTAACCGAGCACCTGATTCCCATTCGAAATGTGCCTCATCGTCTGCCACCAAGACCAACCGGCCGGCGGGTTCACATCAGCGCGGTCTACCGATGGATCCAGCGCGGTGTTCGAGGCGTTCAACTGGAGACGATACGCATCGGGGGCACGTCCTACACCAGCATCGAGGCCCTGCAGAGATTCGCCGAGCGTCAGAGCCGGGCCCCGACGGCCGATCTGGTGTCCCAGGCTCATACGACAGCCACACGCCGGAGGCAGATCGATAGCGCGAAGATGGCGGTGGAGGCAATCATGGCCGGTAGACGCTATGGTCAGCGGAAGGCGATGGCCCGCAACGGTGACGAGACCCCGGATAGCAACCGAGCATCGAGAAGCGCACCCGACGCGAGCGCGGACGATGGTCCTGACTGACAAGACTTGGGTGAGGGTAGTATACCCCCGCTGGTTTGACAGAACCTGGTGGCCATCTAGTGGCAACGTTGGCCGTATCCAGCACTTATGTGCGATCGACGAACCTACGACCTGCAGCTTCGCTCCCGCTGTCACGACGTCCAGCTTGGGAACTCGGGGTTCGGCGCGCAAGTACTGTCTCAACAGACAGCTGTGGCCGTTCTTGTTGGTAAGAACAAGGGTTGCAGCCGGTTGACAACTCAGTGAGAACTCGGAAACAAGTCACCACCACCTGACGACTGACCAACTCAGTGACCAACTTTTTGGCGATCTGACCTGAGAACCGTAAGCCCAGAATGAAGACAGGAGTGAACCAATGGAAATAACGAAACAGGACCGTAGAAGTCGTCCGTTTGCGCCCCCAAGCGACGGCCTGCGAACCCGGTGGCAGTGGTGGCATTGGATCCCGACACCACCGGCCGGACGAGTATCTACCCCTGCAGAGACTGAATCGGCCGCGAGGTGCGTCCCTCGAACACACCACTTGTGCGAATCTCGCCAAACTCTCGACAGCGAGGCGCGAGGAGGTCATCGAAACGCTGGTGAGCCCGACGGCCGGCATCGGCACGAATCTCATGCGGCTCTGCATCGGGCCCCCGGATTTCGTGGGGGAGCCCATTACACCTACGCCGATCTCCCGGAGGGCGAGACGGATCCGGACTTGGTGAAGTCGAAGACCTGAATGCCGAGATCGCGCGGCTAGAATCGCTGAGCCGACCAGGTGCAGAACAAGTCACCGAGGAGGCCGAACGCAAGCGACTGAGCCTCCTCGCTTGCTTCCACTTGAGCCTTCGTCGCCTATCAGCCCCGGAGCGGACCCGTTTCGCCTGGTTGGGTGTGCTTCCGAAAGACGTCACGATCCAGGCCCAAATGATGAAAACCATCTGGGAGACGGATAGTCAACTGGAGGCGACGCGGCTCCTGAGCACGTTGCGGAGCGCGCCTCGCACAATCCCAAACCTGTTGGGAGCCTGCACCATGCTGCGCCGAGATAGCGTCGCTGGTCGGTCCAGCCTGGCTGGCTGGCAGTCGTGCTCGATCTCCATGTCCGTTGGGCCGCCCCCATCTCCCGTTTCCCGGTTTTGGCACGTGGAATGGCATCGTGTTTGCCGATGGAACCGACCCGTTGGCGGGTTGGCGATTCGGTTTGTAGACCAGCCGGCGTCGGTCATGTGAAACACGACGCTGTCCCGAGCCGAGCCGCTAGTCCAGATGTGGACGGGAGTCGATCACGCAGACGAACCGGCGAGCTTGCAGAGGCCGAAGCTGCACGTCGGGGGTTCGAGGGTAGTTACCCTTCTGGCCAGGGTAATACCACCGCAGAACGCGAAAAAACGCGATGGAGCGAGATGCCTTGCGAGGGTCATCATGTCGCGATAAAGTACTCAAGACCCTGAGGTTGCTGAGCATTTCGGCAAGCCATTCTGGGCGACTTCCAAGCTGAACGTTGACGGTTCGAGCCCGTTCGCCCGCTGTCGATGGAATCGGCTAGTTGAACGCTGGTTGGCACATCTGCCCGTGTGAGGCAGTGCGGCTCAGGAAGCCCAAGATACGTGGTCATTACCACATGACCGCAAAGGGCGTCGGGAGTCGTGCAATGCCTCGATCGAAAAGTCCTTCTGTCCCCAGCTATCGTCTCCACAAACCCTCCGGCCAGACTGCCGTCCGTCTCAGCAAGCCGGACTACTACCTCGGTCCTCACGACACCGAGCAGAGTCGGGCAGCGGCTTATGCTCATGCAACCCGTTCAGCCGGTCATCTGGCGCGGGTTGATTCGTGAAGTGTTGCCCACGGACTTCCGCAGCGTCTATGCCACCGCCTTGGAGCGATGGCCGACGCTCGCCAGTCGTCCCGTGCGGGGGCAGCAGTTGGAGCTGCTCAACATTCCGCGGGATACCTGAGCGGCAAGAAGAAATCAGCGATGGCAGGCATCTCGGGTAAGCTGACGACAGTCGGTCGAATTGGGCTAGGGCTCAGACCGCGCCGGCGACGAGGAGGACCGGAGCCGACAGTCCATAGGGGCGGCTCTGCATGGACTACGGTCCACCGAAATCCTGTCTCGCACCGGTAGGCAACGATCGGCAATCGACTCCTTCGCGATGACCCGACAAGCTGCCAGAATTGACCTGCGTCGTGATACCTCGAGAGATCCCACACAGCCCTCGGAGAAACAGGGGCGTGGCCCGGGTGCATTGTCGCCGCAGTGTCCTCCCGGGACGGCGTAATGGCCTTAAAGGAGGTAGGCGCAACCGGCAAGGGGCGCTGTATAATCGCTTGGCATAGCCCAGCTACGTAGCTGGGCAAGGGTATCTGGATAGTCGCGGATGGAGCAGCCCGCCTGTCTCAAGGTCCTGGGCAGCCATCGGCTGGACGCCAGTGCTGCACGGAACCGCGAGTGGATGCTGAGTACCCGGTAGCTATGCCGAACGCGCGAAAACGACCGTCGCAAGATGCACGCACGCTAAGCGAAGCGGCTCGTCTCAACAGTCAGAAGATCCTCAACCCCCCCGCGCTGGTCCTTCACGGCGGCGTGACCGGCTGCGACAGGGTTCTGGTGCTTCTGGCCGCGGGCAAGGGCACCCGGTTCGGGCAGAACCCCAAGTGCATCCAGCCGATACACGGTACGCCGCTTGCCCGCCATTCAATCGATGCTTTCCGCTGGCTGGCTCCCCGACCGGTCATCTGCCTCGTGGGCTATCGCCACGAGGAAGTGGCGGCCGCGCTCGGGAGCGACAATATCTACGTCTTGTCCGATAATCCTACCGGCGGAACCGCCCTCCCCGCTTTCGAATCGCTGTGTGTGCCGGGACTCCTTGAAAGCAATCCGTTGCTCATCATCACCATGGGCGATCGCATCGTGCCGTCCAGCGTGTTCCGGATGTTGTGCGAGACGCACTGCGCCGAACCGCGAGAAGCGGACCTGAGCTTCCTCACCGCACGATACGAGCAGTCTCGCATCCGTGGAAAGGGCCGTGTGCTGCGAAATGAGAGTGGCCGGGTCGTCCGCATCGTCGAGGACCGCGACCTTGCCGCCGAGAAGGATGAACTTGTCCGCCAGGCGCTGCTGACCCTGACCGAGGGGAACTGCCCACTCTACGCCGTTCGGGCTGCCACCCTCCACCGCCACCTGGCTACACTCACCAACGGCAACGCTCAGGGACAGTACTATCTGACCGACCTCGTGGAGGCCGTCAGCCGTGCCGGCGGCGACATCCGCACCATCACCACCACTCCCGCCGATCCCGAATACGATCTGCTCTGCTCCGACGTAACCCACCCGATCGACCTCGCCCTGTTGGAGGGCAAGATGGCCTCCGCCATCGGGCTCTTTGCGGAAATCCGCGAGGTTGAGGATGCCGCCCGGGCTATTGCCGTCGATCGGCCCGGGGGGCAAGTCGCTTCTATCGCCTGCCAGCTCGAAGAGCTGGTTGTGGCCGATGGCCGGGAGAAGCTGGGTTTCCGGTCGGACTCGCCGGTGGGCATCGGCATCGCCGGTGGGCGACTCCGCATCGCCTTCATGCACCCGGACATGGTGCGCTTCTTTGGGCCGGCCTGGCAGATGCCAATCGGGGCGGGCAGCGAGGTCGGCCGGGAACAGATCGTCGTGTTGTCCCAGGGCGCCGACGACCGCCGCGTCCATCTCTACCCCCTGGACCCGAAGTACCGCGAATGCGTGAATTCCGTCCCCTCCGACCAAGAGGCCATGTACCCCGGCCGCGATATCTCCGACTGGAACACATACGAGGGCTTTGGCACGCGGATGAGCGAGACGCTTCTGCTCTCGCTTGGCTACTTCAGCAACGAAGAGCTGGAACGCCGCCGCCAGAGAGGGCAGCCCTTGCCGCCGCCATCCCTGTGGATCAGCAACAACATGCGCCGGCCTTTCGCCCTGGTCGGTAATGCTATTGCCTCCATGCGCACATTGCGCGAGGGAAGCCTGGGGGCCAGGGTTCAGCAGCGACTCGGGCGGGAAAGCTTCAAGGGGCTGAGGCTGGTCTGCACGGGTAACATTCCGCAAGGTGGCTTCTCCAGCTCGTCAGCCGTGACCGTCGCGACCAAGAATTCCATCAACGCCTTATTTGAGATCGGGATTCCCCCCGACGTGCTCGTCCACCTCGCGACCCAAGCCGAGTATGGCACAGGCGTGCGCGCCGGCTCGCTCGACCAAGCCACCGCGCAGAAGGGCAGAGCTGGCCAGGGCACGCTGATCTCCTCAAGTCCGCGCGACAACTACCGCATCATCGGCACCTACCCGGTACCCACCGAGCGCTTTCAGGTCATCTTCCCTTACAGCGTGGAGCGCGATCGTGAGGCCTGGCGGTGGTCATGGGGCATGTATGCCGCCGGGGCTGACTCAGACTGCCCGACCACCGGCGAACTGCGGAAAATGACCGGGAAGGCCGCCGAACTGGCCGCCATCCTCACCCGGCTGCCGCTGGACGTCGACCTCTTCAGCAAGATCGAGGACGACTTGGTTCAGGACGGGCTGCTCGGCGTCGAAAGCCGGGTATGGATCTGCTCGGTACTCCGAGCCTTGCCGCTCTTGATCTCTCAGGACGAACTGCGACAGCGCGTGTCGGCGAATACCGACTGGTACGTCGGCGAGTTGATCGAGTGCGGCCGGCTCGATCCGCCCACGGCGCGCCACAGGGCCGAGAGCACTTTTGACTCCGTGTTCGCGGGATGGCGCGATCCCGTTCTGCGGCGCGCCCCCGCTTCGGGTCCGGTTCTGGAAGAGCGGGGTGTACCGCTTCGGGCTATGGTCGCTTACCTGTTCGGCGAGACAGCCAAGAACTTCTATCTTGTCCACCATCGCGAGGAGTGGATCGAGTACGTCACACGATCGCAGCGAGGCGATTGCTGCGTCGAGATCGATCCGGACCGCCTGCCTTCGCGTGCGGCAATGGAGCGCGAGCAGGATTGGGAGCGAGACCTCGCCGGCCCCGAATTGCTCAACCGCTGGCTCGAACGGTACGGTGCCGCCTTTTGCGACTTCAATCGCGGGTTGGATGATCAATCCCTCTCGCCCGAGAATCCGCCCGCGTTCCACCACCTAGAGGGCTCCGGCTTCTTCCGGGGTCTGGCGCTGATCGATCTGGCCGGAGCTATGCTCAAGCGGGCGTTTGGCCGAGACGCCGTCGCCGTCCGGGTGAACGCTGCCGGCCAGGGCGATTATTTCCAGGTCCACATCGACAAGCTCCAAGCCAACGTGGAGGATGTCGAGGGCTTCATCCGGAAAGCGTTCTACCGCCGCTTCGGCTTGTCGCCAGAGCCCGAATTCGTGGCCCTCCACCCCGGCGGCGGCGCAGTCGGCTTGCGCCTGAGCCGTTACGACATGCTCCCCCAGGTGATCCGGCGCCTCCGCTCCTACCCAGGCTCAGCGTGAGCTTCGGCCGATTGCTGGTAGCTCGCCGTTGCGGTATTTCACCTGCCGAACCACCTGACCCCGGGTTTCCCGGATGACACTTGTGGCGGTGTATGCTGAGGTGACGATTTCCCCGATGAATACAGGCGAAAACGAAGCTCAAGCCGCTGAAACCTGGAGAATCCAATGGGTGAAGCACGCACGGAGGCGTTGCGGGTCGATTTTGACAGCCAGATCAAGCTGAAGTTCCAGGGGGCGGCTGTCACCTCTGACGCAGGGCTGGTTGCGTATCGCGAACTCGATGAAGCGCTGGGGCTGACGGCGCTGGCGGACGACTTGTTCCGCGATCCTCGCCGAGGCATGAACACCCAGCACGAGCTGGCGGCCATGTTGCGGCAGGCGGTGTACAGTCGGCTGGCGGGTTACGAGGATACGAACGACGCGGAACGATTGGCCGTTGACCCGGCCATGCGTCAGGTGGTTGGTGGCCGGGCCAAGGATCGACAGGTCGCGTCCACCAGTCAGATGAGCCGCTTCGAGACGGAGATTCTGACGGCCAGGAAAAACCGCAAGGCGCTGATGAATCTGCCGGGGATGTGGATTGACCGTGTTCGCCAACGCCGTGTCTTGGACAAGGTGATCCTCGATGTGGACAGTTCGGTGAGCGAGACCTACGGACGACAGGAAGGCTCGGCCTACAACGGCCATTTTGAATGCATCTGCTACCACCCCATCTTCTGCTTCAACCACCTGGGCGACTTCCTGCGTCGGCTGGTGCTGCCGCCGCGCGTAAAGCACTGGACGATGACCACGATGCGAGAGAAGCTGGTCAAGATCGGTGCGAAGGTGTTCAACGGGGGGGCGCTGGTGCAATGACGGAACACGAGCCGGCGGTGTAGCCGGGCAAGGTCAAATGGAAAATGTCGGGTACTTGGAGCTCAACACTCGGCCTCTCCCCCAAGCAACGGTTGGAGACGAGAGATCAAAAGCCCGGATTTTGGGAACCGGCCGGCCGTTCCTGCGTCCAAAGGGCTGTGGGACAGAGGTTGCCCAGCGGTGTCGGCATCGGCGGCGATCGGTCCGCAGGCAGGAGATTCGGCCATGACGAAGGAAATGGTTCGGCATGCCGCGGTGGCATGCCTGTGGGTGGCACTGGTTTGTACAACGACTGTCAGGGCGGAAACCGCCGCGGCGGAGCGCAAGTCACCGATACCGGGGCAACCCTTGAATGCCAACGCAATGAGCGTGGCGAAAGGCAATGCCGCATTCGGATGGGATCTCTATGCCCAGGTGCGGACGAAAGAAGGCAATCTGGCCTTCTCGCCCCACAGTATTTCGACGGCCCTGGCCATGACGTACGCGGGAGCCAGCGGCCAGACGGCGGAACAGATGGCCCGGGTGCTCCATTTCGAGTTGGCGAAGGGCAAGGTACCCCCGGCATTCGCGGACCTGGCGATGTCGCTGAATGCGGCGGGCAAGGACACGCACGGCAGCCTGGACATCGCCAACGCCCTATGGGGCCAGCAGGGAGAGCCGTTCCTCAATCCGTTCCTCGGCAATAACAACGAGTTTTTCGGCGCGGGCTTCAGGCAAGTCGACTTCGCCAAGAGCACCGAGCAGGCGCGGGGGACCATCAACGCTTGGGTGGCCGAGAAGACCAAGGACAAGATCAAGGAGCTGCTTCAGAAGGAGGATGGGGTTCGCGTATCCACACGTAGAGCCCCCGAAGTGGCGGGCTTTGGACTGCCGGATCGCCGATTGTGGCGTCAGCATGAAAGGACGAAACACATGGCCTCTCGCCGAATGCTCATCATGTCGTTTCTGTTCGGGTGCTCACTGACTGCGACTGCATATCAAGCGAGGGGGCAAGTCACTTGCACACGAATCATCATGTCCGATGAGCCGCTTCCCGACTCTTCAACTCGACTCGTGGAGTTCCATCGTGTGTTTGCCCCTAACCGGCATGGGCACGTGGCGTTTTTCGGCTGACAGCTTCTCCTGTCTTGGCGGGTGCATCGACGATGCGAGGAGGCAGGCCGGGAAGTCGGCCGACGGGAACCTCGGGCCGCCGGACAGACCTCTCTAATCATCGTCCCGCGCGGATGGATCCAGCGAGAGGTTCAGGGCCTTGAGACCCTTGCCGTGGGCACCGGCGAATTCGGCCGGGTAGTGGGTGTCGAATCCCTTGACCGAGTACCAGATGACGCGGTTCAAAACGTTGTCGTCCACCCTGTCCGGTTGGTCGAAGTTCATCGCCAGACTCTTGTCGGTCCAGTAGCGCTGCTTGAGCGAGACCTTGGTGGCGGGTTGGGGGTTGGTCTCCTCGAGCGTGTGCCTGACCGGCAGGGCGGTGTAGGGCGTCAGGTCGGGCGTGTCGGTGAAACACTCGCCCATGACCGGGGCCATCGCATCCATCTGGTTCATCGGCGGCAAGCCGAGAATGAGTTGCATCGTGTGCAACACGGAGGTCTGGTTGTAGAACCGGCTCACGACAGCCCCGCGCTTGGCGTACGGGCTGATCACCAGACAGACGGAGCGATGACCGTCGACGTGGTCGTAGCCGCTCTGGGGATCATCCTCGATGACGAATATGGCCGTCTTGGGCCAGAATCGGCTCTTGGAGATTCCCTCCACGATCTGGGCGAGGGCTAGATCGTTGTCGCACACGTAGGCCAACGGCGTCGGTGCGCCGGGGCTCAGCCCGCGGGTGTGGTTGTTGGGTAGGGCCACGGTGATGAGCTCGGGCCACTGGCCAGTCTTCTCAGCATCGGCCAGTTCTTCGAGGAAGATAGCGGCCCGCACTTGGTCGGGGACGCCGAGGGAGAAGCCTGGAAATCGCTGGCAGCTATAGCGCTTCAGCGTGTCGATGGAGAAACGGGGATTGAACGGGGGCGTGGTCTTCCTGGCTACGTAGTCCGCGTAGATTTCCTGAACCGTGCCGGGCAGTTTGTCCTGCGTGCTCATCTCGCCGTAGTTGCGGAAGGACAGGCCGTGCAGCAGGGCGTTATCCCAGATGAAACCCGAAGAGGCGAACGTCAGCGGATCGTCTCCCTTGTAGGGGTAGCTTCGCGGGAATCCTCCGAAGCCCTTTTCGAGGTAGTCGGTGACGTAGCCCTGCGTGGCCCACTGGTGGCCGTCGGCGGAGAGCACGCCGTTGCAGTAGTAGTTGTCCAGGAGGACGAACTGATCGGCGAGTGCGTGATGGTTGGGCGTGATCTCACGGCCGAAGACGCAGAGCCTTGGCTCGCTGTTGCCTTTGCCCATGTCACCGAAGACCTGATCGTAGGTCTTGTTTTCCTTGATGATATAGACGACGTGTTCGATGGTGGACGGCTCGCCCGGGTGTTTGGGGACAGGCACAGGCTTGACGCCGGCCTGGGCCTTCTCGAGGGCGCGAAGAGTCTGGGGGACGCCGGCATCGTCGCGTACCTGGCGGGAGTAGATCGCCAGCCGCTCCGCGGAGGGGAGTTCGACCTTCTGCACCGTTCCGAGATGGCCGTAGACCATCCAGCCCAGGTCCTCCTCCTTGCGTTGCCTGCCCTCGAGGCTCTTGTCGACGGGCTTCTTGTAGCGCGAGCCGTAGCCCTTGACGTTGGCGATGTACAGGTACCCGCTGTCGATGGCCAGCGCGCCGGGGTACCAGCCGGTGGGGATGAAGCCGCGTAGCTGCGTGTCGATGACTGCGACGGCGTTGTTGCAGCCGTTGGCTACGTAGAGCGTACCACCATTATCCCCCAGTGCGAGAGCGTTGGGAGCGCTGCCGAACGGCAGCGAGTCGTCCGGGCGAACCGCAATGGTGCGAACGGCCTTCCTTGCGCGGGTGTCAACAACGGTTACCGTATCCGAGTTCGCATTGGCCACATACAGCAGGTCTTTCGTGGCATCCAACACCAGATCGCACGGATGGAGCCCGGTTTCCACCTCGGCCACTTCCTTGCCGCGTTTCAGGTCCACGAGCGAGACGGTACCGCTGCAGGCCACACCGCGCTCGTCCGCCAGCGCGGGCGTGCCCGAGGACATGGCGGTGCGGTCGCCTTCTCCCGCCCGCCGGCCACCCCAGTTGGAGACCCACGCCTCCGAGCCGTCCCGTGTCAGCACGACGTCGTAAGGGGCCACGCCCACGGGGATTTGCCTGACCAGCTTGCCGGAGGAAAGCTGCAAAACGCCCACCGTGTTGTTCCGGGAAAGGCAGACGATGGCGAGCTGTTCGTCGGGGGAGAGGGCAAGCCCGCAGGGCGTCGAGCTGCCTTTGTCGGGAGCGGCGATGTCGAAATGACGAGCCACAGACACGGTGCCGTCGGTCGCCACCAGCATCTCCAGGATCACCTTCTGCGAGGTGGTAACGTACAGTAGGGAGCCGTCGGGTTTGACGGCGAGTCCGTGGAACGAACCCGTCAGACCCTTCCCGAGTGCGAGCTTCTGCCGGATGCTCCAGCTCCGGGTATCGATGACGATGAGGCTGTCGTTGGTCTTGAGGTAGAGGTTCCTTCCATTGGGCGACAACGCCAGGTCCACCGGCCGGCCCGCGAACTCCAGTGACTCACCGGCCGGACGAATCAACTGCTTGGTGGTCACCACGTGTCCGCCGGCACTGAGCGGCCCGACCTGGATGTCCGCCGCCTGCGAAAACGAAATGCCCACCAGTACGCACAGAAGCCGGACGAACTCCATCATCGTACTCCTGTAGACGCTTCACCCGCCGGAATGGTACTTCTCTCGGACCACAGGCGACCAGGATAATCGATCAAACCGGCCAAAGGAATGGCTGCTGGCGAATACCCGAGAGTATTCAATGACAGCACACTTCAGTCGATCAACGCGAGTGTGGCACCTCCAAACGCGGCCGAATTGCCGGCGAACGTGCAGGAATGCACGGTCAGATTGGCCAATAGCGCGGCCTCCGAACGAGAGCCTCGTCTGCCCCTGGAGATCACTCTACGGTACCGGGCACGGCTTCACGTTCCAGATCTCGGCCGCGTATTCCGCAATCGTGCGATCGCTGGAGAACTTCCCGGAACTGGCCACGTTGAGGATGGCCTTGCGCGCCCATCCGTCCGGATCGGCATACAACTCGCCCAGCCGTTGATGTGCCTCGACGTAGGACGTCAGGTCTGCCAAGTGCATGTAGAAGTCGCCGTGCGTCAGCAAGGTGTCACGCAGGGTGGCAGACACGCCCGGCTCGTTACGACTGAAATGACCCGAGAAGATCAGGTCGAGTGCGGCCCGGGTATCCGGCTCGTTCTGATAATGCCAGTACGGGTTGTACCAGGCCCGACTGCCGGCCACCTGCTCGGTCGTCAGCCCGAACATGAACAGATTGTCCTCACCTGCCTCCTCCGCCATCTCGATATTCGCCCCGTCGTGCGTTCCGACAGTCAGCGCTCCGTTCATCATGAACTTCATGTTGCTCGTGCCGCTGGCCTCGTAACCGGCAGTCGAGATCTGGTTGGACACGTCGCTCGCAGGGATCAGTCGCTCAGCGAGCGAGACGCAGTACTCGGGCAGAAAGACGACCTTGAGCCGGTCGCGCACCGCAGGATCACCCTCAATCGTGCTCGCCAGGTTGTTGATGAACTTGATGATGACCTTGGCCAGTCGGTAGGCCGGCGCCGCCTTACCAGCGAAGAAGAACGTCCGCGGCGGCAGGTCGAGTTTCGGATTCTCCCGCAACCGGTTGTACAGCACGACAATCCGCAGGGCATTGAGCAGTTGCCGCTTGTACTCGTGGATCCGTTTGACTTGGCAGTCGAAAACCGTGTCCGGGTCCACCGTCTGGCTGGACGTCGCCTTGAGCCAGTCGGCGAACCGTCGCTTGGCCTCCCGCTTGGCCTTGCGGAAGGCCTCGCGGAATCCCTTGTCCTCGGCCAGGGGCTTGAGCCTGAGCAGTTGACCGAGGTCGGCGATCCAACGGTCGCCGATGGCCTGGGTAATCGTGCGGGCCAGCGCCGGGTTCGCCAGCAACAGCCAGCGCCGCGGCGTGACGCCGTTGGTCTTGTTGCTGAACCGCTCCGGAAAGACCTCGGCCAGATCCCTGACCGTCTGCGTGCGCAGCAATTCGGAGTGAATGGCGGCTACACCATTGGTGCTGTGCGTGCCGACGATCGCCAGGTTGGCCATGCGGATCTTCTGCTCGTCTCCCTCCTGGACGAGGCTCACGCGGGCGACACGCCCTTCGTCGCCGGGGTAACGACTCCGAACCACCTCGAGCAGCCGGCGGTTGATCTCGAGAATGATCTCCAGGTGGCGCGGCAGCATGATCTGAAACCACGCGAGCGGCCAGGTCTCCAGGGCCTCGGGCAGCAGCGTGTGGTTCGTGTATGCCAGCGCCCGCTGGGTGATGCTCCAGGCATCATCCCACCCGAGGTGGGCTTCGTCCAGCAGAATCCGCATCAGCTCCGGCACGGCCATCGACGGGTGCGTGTCATTGAGCTGTATGGCGACCTTCTCCGGAAGCGAACTCCAATCAGCGTTGCTGCGTTGAAACCGCCGAACAATGTCGGCGAGCGAACAGGCAACCAGGAAATACTCTTGCACGAACCGCAGGCCCTTACCCAAGCTCGTCGAATCGTCGGGGTAGAGCACCCGGGTGAGCGATTCGGCCGTCAGCGTCTCGGCCAGTGCCCCCACGAAGTCGCCGCTACTGAACCTCTGGAAGTCGAAGTAGGCCGGGGTGGCAGCCGCCCAGAGCCGGAGCGTGTTGACGGTCTTGCCGCCGTAGCCGACCACGGGGCGATCAAACGGGATACCGAAAAGATGTAACTCGCGGCCGGGTGTGGTTCTTAGCACGCCGCCACGCATCTCGAATGAGCAGTTGAGCTTCACTTCGACCCGCTCGTGCGGACGCGCGACCTCCCACGGGTCCGGTCGGCGAAGCCAGTTGTCCGGCTGCTCATGCTGCCAGCCGTCCTTGATCGACTGCCTGAAGATCCCGTATTCGTACCGCAAACCGTAGCCCATGGCCGGGATCTGCATCGTGGCCATCGAGTCAAGAAAGCAGGCGGCCAGCCGTCCCAGCCCCCCGTTGCCCAGCCCTGCATCGGGTTCCTGTTCAATCACCTGGAGTCCATCGATGCCCTTTCTCTTCATGGATTGTTGCACCACAGGGTCGAGCAGCAGGTTCGTGACATTGTTGGCAAGCGAACGGCCAATCAGGAACTCCATCGACAGATAGTACACCCGCTTGGGGTTCGCACGCTCGTAGGTCTGCTCCGTGAGGACCCAGCGCTGCGAGAGCACATCCCGCACGGAGCGGGCACAGGCCTCAAAACGCTCGCGTGGGCCGGCAGCGGCTGGATCGAGGATGTTGTCGAAGACGAGATGCCGCTCGTAGAACGCGTTGTCGGTCCCCGCGAAGGGAATGGGGCCGCATCCGTATTGTTTGAGCAGTCCCGCCAAACCGTCAGATCCCGTGGACGTCGGGGGAACCTCGGCGTTCATTGTGCTCATCGCGGTATTCCTTTCTCAGGAGAGTCAGTTGTTGAGGCCGCGGCCCGGCTCGCCACACGGTTCCTGGGGCGGATGGCCCAGTCACCGCTCGGATTCCATGATCTCGAGCCGTCGGGCGATATTTGGATACGACATCGACCTCGGCCTGGTTCATCTCAGCGCGGCTCCGGGTGTCCATATCGCCGTCATTGCCTGGGTCGGCTACGGCTTGACCGCGAGCCCCCCCCGGGGTCTGGCCGCCATCTGCCGGACACCCGTCGCAGCCGTTGCCTGCATGGTCACCATTGGCATCCGACCGATCCGAGTTCGCGATGGTAGGACAATCGTCCGAGGAGTCAAGCACCCCGCGCGGCGGGGCCAGTACGGCTAACGTCGGACCGCGGCCCTTTGGCGGGCTGAACGCTGGCGGGTGAATCCCAACCGGGCCGAACGGCTACGGCGACGGGCGGGTCTGAAGGCTCCCCAGAAACAGCTCGGAAAACCGGGGCGACGCGAACGGGCGGAGCCGGCATTGAACGCGGCTCTTTCTGGGCGCCCAGCTGGGGGCAAGTCAGGCAACCCCCAGAGACGGCAGGCGACTCCGGTTGGGTCGCATCGGCAATCTCGGTTACAATCAATCTGCACCTGGCATTGCTCTCCGGAGGCTGCTCGGGATCGCAGAGGAGGAGGTCACCCATGACCGATTACGATCAACGCCCTGGCCTGTCTCCTCATGGTGTTCACGAGAAGGTGTGGGATTGCGCTGTGGCCGGACGCTTCGGGCGGTGGCTGTGGCACTTGATTGTTCGCAGCAAGTTCGCTATCGCTGTCGCCTCGTTGATCTGGCTGCTCTGGCGGAGTGGCTCACAGCCGCGGCGGCTAGCCTATCCCTGCCAACAGGCGGCAGCGGCCAACCTGGGGGCGCTGGCTGTACTGCTCATCCCGGCCTGGGCGCGGTGCCGGAAGGCTCACCGCGGCGGCCGGCATCACTCGCTGATGGAGTTGGCGACGGGTTCGGTGGCGTTGGCGGGTGTCCTGTCTCTGCTCGTGTCGGCAGGCGTGGCCGTCTACTCGGACTACGGCGACAGCTACACACCGGGCAACCCGGCGCTGGTCATATGGCCGCGGTTGGCGCCAGCCGACCTGGTCAACCCGAGCTACAGCCTCAATCCGCGCGTCCTGGCGCCCAACGCTGCAGAATCCGTCGTCGCAGTCAACCGCGATGACGCCGTGACCTACGGGACGCTGCCCTACGGCCCTGGGGCCAATACCGCGTACGACCTTGTCTGGCGGACGGTCGCCGATCTGAATCTTGGGCCTTGGAGCAACCCGCTGCGCGATCTCGTGGCCGACGTCAACGGCGACGGGCAGATCAAGGTGGTCATCAAGCCGAACTGGGTGGAGTACTACCCAGTGCGTGCCGGTGGGGTCGGCGACGCGGAGGGCCGCTCGCCGGCTTATACTCACCCGGCCATGGCTCGCCCGCTGGTAGACATGGCCGTGACGGCAGGAGCCACCGAAGTTGTCATCGGTGACAGCAGCGGCAGCCCGACCAATAACCAGGTGAACAGCATGGGCTACCCGCAACTGTGCTCGGCGCTGGCGGTGATGTACCCGGGCAGGGTCGTCGGCTCGCCGGTCAACTTCCAGGATCGCACCAAGTTCACCTGGGTGACGCTGGCAGGAGCCAGCTCCTACACGGGCTCGGGTTACCTGAGCAGTCACCTCCAAAAAACCCACGACGGCAACTCTACAGCCTATTTTGGCGCAACCGACGGTCACGGCACTGCCGGCCCGGGCAAGGGCAACTGCGTCACTACCCGGGCCCTGACCGACTACCTGCTGGACGCGGATCTGATCATCGATCTGCCCAAGATGAAGGTACACTATCACAACCCTAACACGCTCGCCCTCAAGAACTGGGTGGGCGCAACGATGCTGAGCACATTCAACAACACCACGAGCGCGGGCCAATGCCGGGTCGCCCACTACGTCTACGGCGCCACGTCGTATCAGAAGGACTTCGGGAATGACATCCTCTGGCGGGAACTACTCGATCTGCACCGCAGCTTCCTGTATTGGAGGCGGGGCGCGGGCGTGCAGCCCACCCAGCAACGCCGGTACCTATGCGTGCTGGATGCGATCGTGTGCGGTGAGACGGACCTGTGGTACAACGGCGGGCCAACCCACTGGCGGGCCAACACCATACTGGCCAGCGTAGACCCCGTGGCCATCGACGCGGTCGGCTCGCGCATCCAGGGCTACAGGTGGGATCGCGTGCCCATCGTTAACAACGCCAATGTTCCCTGTGACTGGCCCATCGGGACCAGCGATCCAGGCAAGTTGCGGGTGGTCAGTGGGACGTGCACCATGATTGACGGCACGTTCAGTCATCTGTCCATTTTCGACGACAACTTCAATTCGGGCCTGACTTGGCCGGACTGGAACGTGACGGCGCTGAACGACCTGACGCCGCCGGCAATTCATATGGCGGCCGCAATCAGCCTGGGCGGAGGGGCTTGGCAGATCGAGGCCGAGATCAGCGATAGCCATGTGGCCTACTATTACTACGGCGACGACGGCACCGGCGCGCCACGCGTCGTCCGACTGGGCAGGACAGACGATCACTACGTCGCCACGGTGCGCGACGGGGCCGGCGGCGTGATCGTGGCTCAGGACGAGTACTTCAACACCTCGCGTGTGCGGGTCGCGCACGTCGCCGACTTCGACTCGGACGGGGATGTCGACGGTGACGACGTCGGTGTTTTCCAGGCTTGTCTCTCCGGCCCGAGTATCCCTCCTGCCGAGAGCCTCGTCTGTCGTCGATGCGACTTCGACGTCGACGCCGATGTGGACCAGTCCGACTTCGGCATCTTCCAGCGGTGCTGCAGCGGCAGCGGTCATCTCGCCGATCCGAACTGCGCGGACTGACACAGAGACCGGCCTTGAAGCGGGAAGACAGCGACGTGACAGCTCATGGCCTGCGTCAGCCCCCGAGGCACGCTGGTCCGCCGCGCTTCTCCACCAGTCGGGGTATGAGTGGCTTGGCTCCTCAGATGGATTCGACCTCACCTCATGCCCGGCTCATCGCCGTGCGGTGGCGAAAGCAACGACATCGCCGCGAAACTCGAAGGGTTGGTTGCCCTTGTTGGACTTCAGCCAGACTCGGGCCATCCCGCCAGGCAGGCTCTCATTCTGCCATACCTTCGCCGAAACACCCTGTCCGTACTCCGGGAACTCGCCCGCCGCCAACACAGTCCGCACGCGGCAGTTGAAGGCCTTGCCGGCAATCGTGACTGTCTCCGCCGGCAATTCCGTGATCTTCGCCGTCGGGCTGGTCAACGGGTGCTCCGCGGGGTCGATCATGGCGTCTACGAGGAACTGCTGCACGCGTGAAGGCTCCTTCTCGTTACCCCCGATGGGCACGTAGGTGCGTTCGACCAGCAGTCGGTCCTGGTGCTTGGACATCAGCTTCGCGGTCATGCGCAACGGCTGCCTCGCACCGTCGGCCACCTGGTAGCCTTCAAAGGTGACCGAGGCGCCTGGAGTCAGGCTCGCCCACCGCTCGTAGTCCGGGTTGCGCACCTTGCCGGCCACCGACACCGCCTGTACCTGACGAGCCATGCCGGCCATGATTAGGGGAGCCATGTAGTGCTGCACGAAGGGTGTCTTGAGGGCGTCCGTATGCCCACCGAAATCACCGTACTTCTCAAACTCCGGCCTCCAGTGGATGTGGGCGACCTTGGCATAGGCGGCCCGGGTGGCTGCCGATGATCGGCCCGGCATCTGGAAACCGCGCAAGCCCGCCGATGGAACACCACCCGGTTGCCGATCGGCCGTGCCCGCCATGGGGACCAGGAACGCCAGGACGCCGTCGCTCTCCGAGGTGAAAACGTACATCCGGTTGCGGACACGCTGCAGGGCGCTCGTGAGATCGTAATCCGCACTGATTGATGCCCCGCACAGGATGACATTCTCGACCGGGCAGGACACCGGCAGGGCTTCCAGCACAAATACGGTGACGGCCGTTCCCGCGGACAGGCCGATGAGTGTCACCGGGGCTGCCGGGTACTCCTTAGCACGCTTTTGAATCCGCTGGGCACACTCCGCAGCCTTGCCTCGCTTGTATTCGACGCTCGCGTTCTGGTCAGGTACAACGCCAAGGCCTGTGTTCCACGGGAAGACCTCGCCGGCGCCGTTGTAGCCGGCATCGAGCATGCCCTGTTTCAGGCCTCCGCTCCAGTTCTTGAGCGTCCCGCCTCCGCCGGCGCCATCGAGGTAGTAGATGTAGCCGCGAGTCATGCGCTCCGCCCGATCGGGCATCTGCTGCTGGCTGCAGCCGCTGATCGCCAGGAGAGCGGCGGAGACGGCTAGACTCGCCCCGCACAAGCCCGGACCCGCTCGGCCGATGATCCAGGTTGACGTTCGCATGGTCGGTACTCCTGTTCTAGAGACTCATCTGCATCCTCAGTCCGAAGACAACAGCCACATTCTGCCTCGACGCGCCGCCGGGGTCAACGATCACCTGCAGATCCGGCGTGATGTGGCACCACGGCGGAATCTTGATACTGCACTACACCTCGGCCGCTGAAGCGGCGTGGCATCCATCAAGGCATCGTCAGACGGGGCGGCGAACATGTTGCGCCGGGTGAGGACACTGGCCGCCATCACTGCCGCATCGCGACCCATGATCGTCGACGAGCCCGGCACGGAGCTATCGCCGGCGGGCGCTGCGGCCGGGTCGCCGGAGAAAAACACGCAGGAGTTCGCCGTTGTCCCCCAGGTCCGGTTCCAGGCGTTGAGCAGGACGGACGGCCTGGGTAGAATAGAAGGCATGAAGATGAAGAAAGAGCCGGACAGACTGTGCTTCAGATGTGGCGACAAGACCGGCAAGAAGGCTGTCTGGCCCAAGGGCGATATGATCTTCTGTTCGCAGGAGTGCGCGTCCGCAACGGGATACTGGTACGTACGCACTCAGGACTCTCGGTGCCCTGTGTGCGGACGGCCTTTGCTCCCAACCGATGAGACTGAGGGCAGTACTTGCTGCGATCATCCCTTGGCGACAGGCCTGGAGACTATAGATGGGCTGACGATTTACAGTCTGGACGCACTGGAAATGGACCCACAGTACGCCCATCGTGAAACCACGATGGTGGCTGGTCCAGGTGGCTATGATCCGATGAAGCTCGACCCAGGCAACTTGCCCGAGGGGTTCCATTGGGTGACTCGGAGGGAGTTAAAGGCTGCTTACAAGAGGTATTCATCGCCTTTTGAGTGCTAGCTGACTCAGCCCTTGACCAGGGTCAACCCTGGATGGGTGCCCGTGATGCTCCTTCCGCCTGTCGGCGTGACGATGAAGGTGTCCTCGATGCCGACCATCCCGATGCCGGCGATGCCCTTCTTCGGCTCAAGGGCCAGCACCATGCCCTCTGCCAGCGGCTCATCGAATCCCTCGGCAATCACCGGAAGGTCATCGATCTGCAGTCCGACCCCGTGGCCAAGGAAGTTCGCCCGCCGGTCTCCAAAGCCCATGAAGTTCTGAAGAAACTCCGGATCGAGGCTATTCATGACCGTGGTGTAGATATCCGAGGGTGTGGCCCCGGGCTTGATCAGCGAGGCCAGCTGCTGTTGTACCTCTACGCACCGTCTGTGGACCGCGATCACCTCGTCCGGCAGCGGCCTGCCGAACATGAAGACCATCGTCTTGTCGGTGTGATAGCCGTCCACGGCGAAGCCAATGTCCACAAACACCAGGTCGCCTTCGCAGAGTCTCCGGTCGCGGCTGCCAAGGATCGGCGCTGCCGGGCCGATGCCCAGGCACCCGCCGGGCCCATCGAAGTTGGTGGGATAGATCGAGTTCTCTCCAAAGCCCAGTTGTCCGACCGCAATGTCTACGCCGAACATGCCAAAGCGGACGACCCCCTGGTGCCCCTCGCGGACCATGAGCGAGAACAGATCGCATGCGAGCTCGGCCTCGCTCATTCCCTTGCGGAGCAGCGATGGAGCTTCCTCTTCCAGGATTCGTCTGTGGACCGCCCCTGCCCGCTCCATGATGGCCAGCTCATACGGACTCTTCACCGCCCGCAGTCGGGCGAGCTGCCTGTCCAGCGACACAATCTCACCGCAGGGAAAGTACTTTCTGAAACGCGCAAGCAAGGCTACGGGTACCAACTCCGTGTCGATGTGGATGACCGCCCTTGTGCCCGGCACCGCAGCCACGGCGTCGCGGAAGCCCTTCATAGGCCGGATGTCGGGAAACTGCGACTCCATGCAGGCTCGCTCATGGCTTCTGCGGACGCAGAACACGGCCTGGCCATTTCGGGGGATCAAGAGGACAGCGTCCTGCATTGTACCCGTGAAGTAGTACTGGCTGACGCGGCCGAAGATCGCGGCCAGCTCCCAACTCGGATTCTCCGCGTCCATGCCGGCTCTGAATCGCCGCATCCGGTCCGTCAGCTCTGAGATGGGCACCTGAGTCATTCTGTTCGCTCCATGGATAGAATGTCAATCCTGCAATCATACACCCTCATTGCCTGCCCGTCTCTCCAACAAATCCGGCCCACCACGTCATCAAACCGGCCGATCGATAGCCTTCTCAATCCGGCGGCGACAGCGGGGCTCGAGGCGATGGATTCTCCGACCAATCCCGATCCTGCGCCCGTGGCCCGCGCGTTACTGGGATGATGACCGAAGTCAAAACCCTCCTTGGACGAAGAGATGACTTCGAGTTTCAGGGCGTTGACGCGAGAGTCGCGACGAGAGACAATCCCCTTCAGCATTTCAGCCAAATCGAAAGGAGACTCACGATGATGAACCGACGCCAGGTGCTTCGTACGACGGTTGCAGGCGGGGGGCTGCTCGTGCTCCGGAACGGCATGCTCAAGGGGGCCGACGCTCCCAGCAACAAACTGAATGTTGCCCTGATCGGGGTCTGGGGACGCGGGGGAGCACACCAGGACGGACTGTCCAAGGAGAACGTCGCGGCCTTGTGCGACGTGGACGAGAACCACTTGGCCGAGGCCGCGAAACGGTTCCCCCAGGCCAAGACCTACGTCGACTGGCGCAAGTGTCTTGAGCAGAAGGGCCTCGATGCCGTGGTCTGTTGCACCACCGATCACACGCACGCCTTCATCGCCAATTGGGCGATGAATCGTGGACTCCATGTCTTCTGCGAGAAACCGCTGGGAAACAGCGTGGAGGAGGTCCGCGTGGTCCGTGCCAACTACCTGAAGAACAAGGGCAAGCTGGCCACGCAGGTCGGAACTCAGCGGCACAGCCATCCGAACTTCAACCGGGTCCGCGAATTGATCAGGGACGGGGCGATCGGCGAGCTGAAGCGAGTGTGCGCCTGGGGCGACCGCCAGATTCGTCGGCCCGGCTACTTGCCTGCCCAAGGGGACCCGCCCAAGCACCTCAACTACGACCTGTGGATCGGGCCATCCCCGCACCATCCGTACAACCCCGGGTACTTCTCGGGCGGGCCGGGCGCAAACTGCCTGCAGTGGAATATGTACTGGGACTTCGGCAGCGGCCAGATCGGCGACATGGGCAGCCATACCATGGATCTGGCCTGGAACGCCCTCGATGCAGGGCTGCCGACTTCCGCCGAAGCCAAGGGAGAGAAGTTCAACCCCGAGGTGACTCCGGTCGAGCTGGAGATGCACTGCGAGGTTCCTGCCAATGACTGGCGCCCTGCGATCCGGGTGAGCTGGTACCAGGGCGGGGCGATGCCCAAGTCGCCGGCCTGGGTGAACTTGAAGACCATCGGGCACGGGGTGATGTTCACAGGGAGTAAGGGTGTCCTGGTCGCCGATTTCGGCGCGCGACTGATCATCCCCTCCGGCGATGCGGCCGACATGACTTACTACACGCCTCGCCCCAAGGAGAAGGTCATTCCGCCCATGGGCGACTTCTTGAACGAGTGGATCAACGCCTGCAAGGGCAACCGGAGAACCTCCTGTGATTTCGACTACGGCGGCAAGATGATCGAGCTCATGCTGCTTGGACTGGTGGCCTATCGCGTCGGCCAGAAGATCGAGTACGACGGGGTGGCCGGTCGCGTGACCAACAGCGATGAAGGCGACGGCCTCTTGAAACGCCAGTATCGTCCCGGCTGGTCGCTCAATGGCTGATCGCCGAGCCTCGGCGGCCTTTCCGCTTCACGTTGACTCAAGAGGACGTCCCTCGGAGAGGATGTGCCCATGTCGACCGCAGTCATAACCCTTGTCAACACACTTGTGATGTGTGCCCCTGCAGCCGTCGACCTCCTCCGGCTCGAGAGTCCCGCCATGCGCGTGGAGATTGATTCCCGGAGCGGCGCGTGGTTCGTTCTTGACAAGGCCTCGAACGTGCGCTGGCCGACGGAAGGCGCCGCGAGTCCCGGATCGGCTGCCGGTCTCGGGCCCGGCTTCGACCAGGTCGACTCCAACGCTACGACCGCGCGGCTGGCCGGACAAGGCAGGGGGGCTGTCGTCTTCGAGTTGCTCGACGCTGGCCGTTGCCTAGAAATCCGCTACGAAGGCAAGGAGCTCGGCGATGTCCGCGTCCTGGAAGACGCCTTGGCCGTGACCGATCGCGAAGCCGGTTCAATCGTTGTACCCTGCCGCGAGGGGTTGCTCATCCCGGCCGATGGCGACATCGGCTTCAAGCAGACGTTTGGCACCTCTGAGTATGAAGGCTGCCACATGAACATGCTGGGCCTGCTGAAGAAAGGCGCCGCCCTGGCAGTGACCTGGGACGACGCTTACGTGTGGGCGGATGTGCAGCGCACGCTGTCAGAAGGGCAATCCTATCGTCAGAAGGTTACAGCAGCACTCACGCTGAAGCGCTCGGCCCGTTCCCTCCGGGTATGGCCGCTGGGGAAGGGTGACTGGAACGTGGTGGCCGCCGGTTACCGCCGGATCGCGGAGGCCAAGGGCTTGGCCGGCACCCTCCACGACCGCATCCGACGTGACCCGCACACCGAGTTGCTCCTGGGGGCCGCGAACGTCAAGCTCTGGACGTGCCTGGATCGGCGGATGAACGACGACGGCACGAAAGAGGAGTCGGTCAAGGTCCACTGGACCTTCGGTGAGGCTGCTCAGATTGCCGAGCACCTCCACGAGGATCTCGGCATTTCCCGCTGTCTGTTCATCCTCGGCGGCTGGACGGAGGGTGGCTACGATTGCCGCCACCCTGACAACCTTCCCGCCAACCCGGAGTGCGGCGGCAACCAGGCCCTTGCCGACGCGATTCGGCGAGTTCAGGCTCTCGGCTATGTTGCCTGCCTGCACGACAACTACCAGGATATGTACCGGGGCGCCAGGAGCTGGGATCCGGCCTGCATCGAGAAGCGAGCCGACGGATCGTTGATCGAGGGTGGGCGTTGGCTGGGTGGCCGGGCCTACATGGTTTGTGCTGTGAAGCAACTCGACATGGCCATGCGTCCCCAGAACCTGCCCCAGATCCGGAAGCTCTTCAACCCCTGGTGCTACTTCATCGACACAACCTACGCCGTGGGTCCGCGAGAGTGCGCCGACCCCAGCCATCCCATCGGCCGCAACGATGACATCGCATGGAAAAGCACTCTGGGCGACAAGGCCCGCGAGTTGTTCGGTTTGTTCGGCAGCGAGTGTGGCCGTGAATGGGCCCTGCCACACAGCGATTTCTTCGAAGGCTTGACCGGCGTCGCCGGTCACCCGTTCCACAACCTCAGGCCAGAGACACTTGGGGCCAGAGTCATACCGTTCTGGGAGATGGTCTACCACGATTGCCAGGTCTGCTACGGTAAGTACGAGTACGACGGTGACCAGGCGGGTGAATACGTTGCCTGTCACGTGCTCTCGGCCCGCCCGCTGAACTACCACTCTATCCCCGACCATCTCTACTGGAAGGACAAGGTGGCGACCAGGCCGGTGGCCGGCGACCGGGCCTGTTACGCCCGGACCGACGGCGGCTGGGCGGAAGGCCTCCATCCGACCGATGCCTTCCTGAAGAACACGCAGGAGATCCTGGGTCCGCTGCATCGGGCTACCGCCCATGACCGGTTGACGCGCCTGGAGTTCCTCACACCCAACGGCGCGGTTCGCCGGGCAACGTACGGCCAAGGTCATGGTACGACGGTGGTGGTGAACCTCGGGGCGGACACCGCGTCGGTCCAGTCGGAACTCGGGGGCGCCGTGCTGCTGCCGCCGTGGGGCTTCGTGGTGGAGAGCCGCCGGTTCGCGGCCTTCTACGCAGCACAGTGGGGTGGACGAAGCTATCCGCGGGGAGCCCTGTTCACCATCCAAGCGGCGGAAGACAGGGATCTCGTCCAGGCCGCGAAGATTCGCGTGTTTCACGGCTTTGGAGATCCGCAGCTCAACTGGCGGGGCAAGACCCTCGAGGTTCGTCGCGAGCAGACCGTCGACCAGGAGCGTGCTGGCTGAAGGGACCGAATACTGGATCCTCGGCCATACTCCGCCGCGGGTGGTTGCAGAGCGGGCCTGAGGTCACCTGGCACCGGGCGGTTCGCCTATACGCCCCCACCTGGGTCGGTGCGAAGCGGACCTTCCGTGCTGAAGGGCCGATTGGATACAGCTACTCATTGTCGTCGCGGGCCCGGCTCGAACGGCTGGCAATAGAATGTCGGCACGGACATCCGACCCGATTGACTTCATCATGGCATCAGACTACTTTGCCAATCGAGGCCCCACCGGGGGCGCTCGGCTCAAGGCCCGAACCGCAACTGTCCTCAGGAGGACGCGTTGATGCTCCCACCCAAGAAGCGACTCACACGGCGGCGATTTCTCCAAGGCACGGTCACGGCCGTGGCCGCACCGATGATCGTGCCTCGGCACGTACTGGGTCGGGGATATGCCGCTCCCAGCGATACCTTCGGCGGAGCGCTGATCGGCTGTGGCGGCCAGGGCCCGGGGACGTTCAGAACGATGTCGCAAGGGCTCAATGTCCGCGAGTTGGCCCGCTGTGACGTCAAGTGGGCCGACCGTGCGGACAACAAGACGACGTACACCGACTTCCGGCGCGTGCTGGAGCGCAAGGACATCGACCTGGTTGCCATCGCGACGCCGCCGCACTGGCACGCGCTGATCTCCATCGCCGCGATGGAAGCGGGCAAGGACGTCCTCTGCGAGAAGCCGATGACCCGCTTCATCGCCGAGGGCCGGGCCGTGGCCAACGCGGAGAAACGCTACGGCCGGATCTTCCAGGTCGGCACATTCGGCCGGTTTCAGAGGAGCCGAAACCCGGATTCGATTCTCAAACGGAAGATCATGACCAGCGGCCTGCTGAAGAACTGCGAGGCGGTCCTCGTCGAACGGGGCGGCTTCAAAGTCAAGGAATGGAGCGGGCTGGTTAATACCCGGCCTCAGCCGGTCCCCAAATGGCTCGACTGGGACATGTACCAGGGACCCTCGCCCCAGCGGCCGTTCCACCCGCATCGTCACGGGGGTACACACCGCGGCTACTGGGACTACGAAGGCGGCGGCCTGGGTGACATGGGTCAGCATCACTTCGACCCCATTACCTGGGAATATGGCCTGGACAACACCGCTCCGGTCGAGGTTGAGGCCTATGCCCCGCCCGCACATTCGGACGTGTGCGGCATGTGGGGCTGGATCGAACTCAAGTACGGCAACGGCTTCACGCTGGTTATCTCGAGTGGCGAGTGGGGCAAAGCCTACGACCGCAAACAACCGCGAGGCCTGAGCCTCAACGATCTTGAGGAGCAGGATCGCAAGAAGATTGTCGCGATGCCCGAGCCCGAACCGCTGCTGAGCTTCGGTCAGGCCGTCAAGTCACGCAAGCCGGCCGGCGGAAACGCCGAAGCGGCATACCGCACCGTGAGCATCATGCACCTGGCGAATATCGCCATTCGCGTGGGACGCAAGATCCGGTTCGACCCGGTCAAGGAAGTCATCGTCGGTGACGAAGAAGCCAATCGGCTGGTGAATCAGCCCATGCGCGCCCCCTGGCATCTTTGATGGCGGCCGGTGGCTGGCCAAGAAAGGACACGACCATGCCCGAATCTCAAGCTGAAATCGCCGCGCGGGTCGCCAGCATGCCCGACGTGGACGAACCCGGCAAGGAAAGCAAGTTCACCGGTCCCGAACCGCAGGTTGCCCAGCAGGTCTTCGAGGAGATCCTGGCGAGAGGCCAGGAAGGGATCACACAAGTGATCAACCTCGTCCACGACGCCACCGACCCTGATTTTAAGGATTACCGGGCGCAGTACGTTCTGCACGGGCTGGCCGTCTACGTGGCTCACCCGGACCGAGCATCGCTGCAACGGATGCTGGTCGAAACGCTTGTTACGCACCTGGGCCGGAGTGATCTGTCCAGAGGCGTACGGGGCTGCCTGATTCGTGAGCTGCAGTGGGTGGGGGGACCGGCGGCGATCGCAGCGATCGGCGGCCAACTCCAGGATGAGGAGCTGGGCACAGATGCCGTCTCGGCCCTGACCGCCATCGGACCGAGCGCCGCCGAGGTCCTGCGGAAGTCGTTGCCGCAGGCCCAGGGCAGAAACCGGTTGGCGATCATCCAGGCATTGGGTGTCCTGGGCGATGCGGCGGTGGTCGCTGACCTCAAGAACGCCGCAGACGATGAGAGCCGCGACGTTCGCATCGCTGCCATCTGGTCGCTCGCCAATATCGGTGACGCCGGTTCCGCAGACCTGCTGATCAAGGCGTCCGATACGCAGAATGCCTGGGAGCGGATCCGGGCAGCCACGAGCTGCCTGCTTCTCGCGGAGAAGCTGCTCGCGGCCGGCAGACAAGCTGACGCCGCGAGAGTCTACTCACACCTGCACCAGACGCGGCAGGATCCGACCGAACAGCACCTCCGCGAGGCGGCTGCGCGAGGGCTGGCGGCGGCGAAATAGTCGCGGAGACTCAAGGCTTCCACACTCTTCGTGACGGCCCTTGGCTCCCTCTTGAACCGATCCTCGGGTTCAGGCCGCTGGCTGGGTAGTGCTGGTACTACTGGTCTTGGGAATCGTGATCAGGGTTTGCAGAGAGATGCCGTCTCGCTGGAAGCCGATCAGGATCGAGGTTCCCGCGGTTTTTGTGGCGAGCAGCGTATTGAAAGTGCCCACATCGGGGGTCGGTACCGAGTCCATGCTGAGAATGATGTCCCCGGTCTCCAGCGGCGGGTCGGCCGCGGCCGCGGCGCCGCCTGTGGAAACCGACGAAACCGTGACGCCTGACGCGTCGTCTCTCAGGCTCAGGCCCAGATCGGGCAGAGGGGGCTGGATGGAGATGATTCCCTCCAGTTTGATGGACACCGCTCGCCAGCGGTTGGACCGAACATAGTCGATGCTCACTGTCTCGTTGGCATGAGCGAGGACCACTCTCTTCAGCTCGGAGGTGGAGCGGGTGGGTGTACCCGCCAGTTGGACGATAATATCGCCCACCGCCAGGCCGGCCTTGGCGGCGGCGCTGTTGGGGTAGATCGCGGTCACTTTGGCACCTTTCATGCCGCTGTACCCATAGTACGTTGCCAGCGAGGAAGTGAGTGACTGGACGTTGATTCCCACGTAGGACAGGCAGTGCTCGACCCGAGAATCAGCCTTGAACTCACGTCGCAGTTCCTCCGCACTGGTCGTGCGGGTGAGCATCGTGATCGTGGCTCCACTGGAGAGACCTGCCACTTTGGCCCGGAAGGCCTTGGAGTCGCTGATCGGTGAGGTATTGAAATCCTGGATGAGGTCGCCGGCGAGTATTCCGCTTTCCTGGGCCGGAGAGGTCGGATCGGAGGCGACCACCACGCCGGCGTCGGTGCCGTTGTCCTTGATAGACAGTCCGATGGAAGTCGGGATTCCCGCTGGATCGTCCAGAGGCGCGGTGCCCTGCGCGTCGAGGGCGGCTCTGGTGCCGGGTCGGAACAACTTGATCCTTACCGTACTGCCCGGCTCGACGGCAGCCTCGAGGAGGCGCAAGCCCGAGACACTACTCGCGTAGTCCCCGTAGAAGGAAATGATGATGTCATTGCTTTTCAGTTGGGAGGCGAAGATCGAGGTGGTGTCCACCGAGGAGATGAGCACGCCGGAGACTTGGTCGACGGTGGCATCGACCATCTCGATCCCCAGGTACATGGGTGTGGGCCAAATCAAGTTGGGGCAACCGGAACCTGCAATCATTCCCGTTGTCAGCAGGGCCAAGAGGGCCAAGGGTGTGCCGGTGTGGAATCGGGGCACGGGGAGAAGGCGGTATCGAGTACGACCGGACACGGCGATGACGGGATCATCGCTGGTAGATGCGGGAACGGAACCTGCTCGCTTGCTGCTCATCGTGGTTTCTCCCTGGCGAAATGTCGCCCCACACCCTCATCCTAGCATAGTTGTTCATGGGGGACATACTCGGCAGGGGTGGTGTCGGACCGCAGTGACTCGGCCAAACGAAGCCATTGGCCGCAGGTGGCAATGGGGATGTGCCCACGGGTGCTGTGCAAACCTGCGGCGCCAAACGAAGCCATTGGGACGCGGACGGAATTCCGTAAGTTTAGCTCCCATCTCAGGTTAAGGATTCGCCCAGAGTTCATGGCCATTCAGTCTGTTTCGTTCTCGCTTGTCGGATCCCTCGACCTGCCTGGGGTCAAGTTTTCGGCTTTCCTGGTCTTCGGACCACCCGCGGGCGGCCAGGCATGGGATCGCGGGGAACAACACAGCGCCCGTTCCGGTGAAGGTGGATCTCGCGGAGCGGAATGAAGGGAGGGTTGCTCGTTGGATTTCGATGGTCTCACAGTGGGTCATCTCTATCCGCCGCGTTTCGGGGGGCAAGCGACGGTCCCTCGTGTCTGGGGAGACCACGGGACAAGCGGAATGAGGACCAATGGTCGACGGCGCAGCAATTGCAGGTCGGCGATCACGAGCCTACACTGGCAGTCTGAGCCCCACGCACGTCACGATGAAAGCCACTGGAGGTCGGTATCTGATGAGCACATCATGGATTCGGTTGCCGAGACACAGTCGATTGGCTCCCGGAGTCCTGGCTCTGGGAGTGGGTATGGTGGTCGCAGCCCTGACCGAGACAGCAGCAGGTGAAAGCCCGCCGGAGTTGGTTCTCTATAACGGCATTGAATTGCCGAGCATCTGGCCACCGCGACAGGGCAAGCTGACCCGGGATCCCATGACCGTGCCATATCTGCAGGCCCCACCGAAGGTAATCCCGATCGACATCGGCCGGCAGCTGTTTGTGGATGACTTCCTGATTGAGCAGACGGACCTGGAGAGGACATTCCACCAGCCAACCCATCACCGTGGCAATCCGGTTCTCACAACGGACAAGCCCTGGGAACTGGAGGCTGACATCCCCGGTGCAGGCCCGTTCAGTGACGGCGTCTTCTTCGACCCGGCCGAGCGGCTGTTCAAAATGTGGTACATGGCCCCGCTGTTACGCGGCACCTGCTACGCGACCAGCCTGGATGGCATACACTGGCAAAAACCGGCGCTCGATGTTGTGCCCGGCAGCAATGTCGTGCTGTCGCCGCCACCGGGCTGGTCCGGGCGTTTTCGTGATTCGTGTACGATCTGGCTGGATTCCGCGGCCACCGATCCCGCGAGGCGCTATCTCATGTTCAGCATGATTCAGATGTCCGGCTCCGGCTGGCATATGTGCCTAAGCGGCTCACGAGACGGCATTCACTGGTCGGAACGAATGGCGGTCAGCGAGCGACCCTTGGGCGACCGAACCACGGTGTTCTACAATCCCTTCCGACGAAAGTGGATCTTCAGCGTCCGGGTGGGGGATCCTGACGTCGGGCGGGCCCGGGCCTATCTCGAGCACGACGACCCCGTGGCCGCGGTCAAGCAGCTTCCCCGAGGGACGGTACCCTGGACTTGTGCCGATCGTCTCGATCCGCGGCATCCCAACCCGGAGTTCGACGCGATCGCGCCGCAGCTCTACAATCTCGACGCCACCCCTTACGAGAGCGTGGTGCTCGGTCTGTTCTCGATCTGGCAAGGGCCGCCGAACGAGGTCTGTGCCCAGCGCCGCATCCAGAAGCGTAACGAGATTCTCCTCGGATTCAGCCGCGATGGCTTTCACTGGCACCGGCCCGACCGGCGCCGTTTCATCGGGGTGAACGAAACGGAAGGGGCGTGGAACTGGGGCAACGTGCAGAGCGTGGGCGGTGGCTGCCTAGTCGTCGGGGACAGGCTCTACTTCTACTTCAGCGGTCGGTCTCGGTCAGACAAGTTCTGGGATGCCTCTATCCGGACAGGGCTGGCCGTCCTGCGCCGCGACGGCTTTGCGTCCATGGGTACGAAAAGGAAAGGAACCCTGACCACCCGGCCGTTACGCTTCGGTGGCCGGCACCTCTGGGTCAATACCGACGCCGCCGGAGGCGAGGTGCGCGTTGAGGTACTGGACTCGAATGGACGGGTGATCCAGCCGTTCACGCTGGAGGATTGCCTGTCCATCGAAAGGGACGCCACGCAGGCGAAGGTGGCGTGGCGAGGCGGCGATGACCTGTCCGCCGTGGCCGGTCAGCCGGTTCGCTTCCGATTCCACGCGACGTGCGCGGAGCTCTACGCCTTTTGGGTCAGCGGCGACTCGGCCGGTGCGAGCAGGGGTTACGTAGCAGGGGGCGGCCCAGGATTCACGGGTCCCATCGACACGGTAGGTGCGACGGTACTGCCGAGCCCTCGTTGAACTGTGGGGGATCGGCCGGAAGCGGGCGGGGAATGGCGGTAGTGTTGCCCAGGTCCAGGTGTCCTTTCGGCAAGCTGAACGGTGACGGCTCGAGCTTCTGTGTTCCGGGTTCTCCGAGAGATGCCGGTTGGTTGCACGACGCTTCAGGACGATCAATTGGACGGTTCAGAGTCTGTCAGTGTCAGTTGACCTCATGCGTATTGGGGCTTTCCGGCGGCGACGATGTGGAGGTCTCCATTAGCGGGCCGCGTCGGCCGAAGGAAAGGGTGCTGAACACGGCACTGACCAGGATCTGGGCGAGGAGGGCGAGCGGCAGGGCCCACACGAAGCTGATTCCGGGCATTCCGGTCAGTTCCTGCCAGTAGCTGATGCCGATGACGGTGGCGAGCCCGCATACCAGTCCGGAGAGGGCACCGAGCGGGGTAGCCCAGCTGATGAACATCGCGGTGAAGAACAGGCCGAACAGAGGGGCCACGCACAGGTTGACGAGTTTGAATGCGACCTCGAGGAGGTTGCCTCGAACTACGCCGACGTAGGAGCTCAGGATAATCACGACGCCACCGATGGTAGCCGAAACGAGCCGGGCGAGCCTGATGCCCGCGCCCTGCTCGCACTCAGCTCCCTCGGTCCGGCCGAGGAAGTCGCTCATGACCACGGAGCATGAGGCATTCATGCCGGAAGAGAGGCTGGACATGGCCGCGGCCAGCAAGCCGGCGATGACCAGTCCGGTGATGCCGGCGGGAAGCCCGAAGACAATGAACTGGGGAAACAACGTGTCCGCATTGCTGGTGAGGGTCTGGCCATCCGGGATCATCTCCGGATGGGCCCGGAAGAAAGCCATCAAGGGCAGCCCGAGGAGGCCCAGGAAGAGTGTCGTCAAGCCGTCGGCGAGCAATGAGGTGATCAGTACCCGCCGGGCTGCCCGGGCGTCGCGGGTTGCGAGGTAGCGCTGGACGGCGATCTGATCGGACCCGGAGGTGCAGATGTACCAGGTGAACATGGCGATCATGATCCCGGCGAATGTCGTCCGGGCATGCCCGTCGTATCCCCACACGACCTTAGGCCAATGGGAGGGCCATGCCGTTGGCCACCACGCCTCGATGCCGCCCATTCGTACCGTGATCACCGCGAATACAAGGACGGCCCCGCCGAAGAGAATCGCGCCCTGCACCACGTCGGTCAGCACGACGGCCCTGAGGCCGCCCATCGACGTGTACACCAGGACGATCAGGCCCATCAGCAGGCAGATGTAAGGGGCCATCGCTTCGGGCAGCCCGGTGAGCGGGATGAGTACCTTGTTTACCGTGGCGTAGATAATGACGGCCATCCACAGGAGCCGGATGGTCAGGAACATGGTCGAGCCGAGCAGGCGGATGCCATGTCCCAGCTTACCCTCTAGAATCTGGTATGCGCTGGTTACGCGCAGCTTCATGATAAACGGGATCATGAACCAGCCAACCACAAGGGCGACGAACGGATACGCCGCGACCGCTCCGCAGACCATGATCGGGCCGTAGCGGATCACCTCTCCCGGCCACGAGAGGTACGAAATCGTGCTCATCAGCGTGGCAAACAGCGAAATTCCGACAATCAGGGGATTCATCCGGCGGCCACCGAGCAGGTAGTCCTCCGTGGTTTTCGAGCGTCGAGCGTAGTACCAGCCGATGGCGAGCATGCCCAGGCAGTAGGCCCCGATGACCGCCCAATCCAAGGAACTCATGCGATGCGGAACGCGCCGGCCGATCCTCAGAATGGCATTGGCGGCCGCAACCCGCGTATCGAGTTCGGCTGCGGACAGCAACTCGGCGAGGACCGGCAGCTCTGCGGCTGATCCGATGGACGCGAGAGCTGCACAGGCTTCGTAGACCTCATCCGGTCTGCCTGTGAGGGCATAGTGCACGAGCGGTGCCGTCCAACGGGCGTTCTCCCCGAGGCCGGCTTGAACCGCCGCTGTGCCGAGCAGGTAGACCTTGGCCGACGAATCGGCTGGTTCATTCTCCGCGGCCGCAGTCAGTGTTTGGCGGGAGGTCGGAGAGAGCTTCGTCAGATGACGCAGGGCGTACGCGGCGTTGATGCGCACGTCGGTTCTGTCCGACGAAAGGGACTCGAGCAAAGGGCGTTCGGCGTCGGGCTTGCCCCCGTTGGCCAGGACCCATCGGGCATTGACCGAGAACGGGCCGGTCGTATGTGCAGCCACCCGCGCGAGTTCGTCCCTCACCTCGGCGGAGGGAACATATTTCAGCTTGGCCAGGGTCTCTGCGGCGTGGTTACGGTCCGGCGCAGCCTGGTTCATGAAGACCTCGACGATCCTGTTGACCCACTGCTGTTGCTGGCGATCGTCGGTGCTTGCCCGGGCGAGCACGCGCCAGATGCCTATGCGGTACTCGGGCTGGTCTCCGGCGGTGTGAAGCTCCTGCTGAAAGATGGGGAGGACGTCTTGCGGGTAGTCGAGGGCCAGGAGGCTCTCGGCGGCATGCACCTTCACCCATCGGGGCGCATCGCGCAGCGCGGCACGAAGCGTTGAGACCGCTTGTTCCCGGGAATCGCGCTCACTGACAGGGGGACCATCTGCTGCAGCTGTGCACGCCGCCCAGCCGCAGCATGCTCCGACCACGAGTGTCAACCGGCCCAGGCGGCGATGCGTGGGCCCGACGCTGACAAGGCGAAGGCACGCGGGCCTGCTCACCACATCGGTGCCCTGTGTGTCTCGCTCGTTCGGCATGGCGAGTTCCCACCGTATGCGGCTCGTCCCGGATGCGGTCGTGCGCAGGGTTTACACCGTGACAAGCCGGCCTTCCTTGTTACTGAGTCGAGCCGCCTCAAGGCACTTGAGTACGTGGATTCCGGCCTCCAGCGGGTGGTGCCAGGGTGTCCGGTTCTCGATCGCCTGGAGAAACGCACCAAACTCGTCTACGTAACACTGCTCGTACTGATAGCCCTTGGGTGGCAGGTACACCTCGGACAGGCCGGTTGCGTTCAGGTGTCGCTCGGCGCGGCAATCCGGAAACAGCCGGATCTCGATCACGCCCTTCTGGCACACGATTCGGTAGACCGTCTGCTGCAGATCCTGCAGGAGATCGAACTGAAACGTGACCACGGTGCCCTTGCGTGTCCGCCCGAGGAGCTGGAAGCAGTCGCAGCCGTCGATCTTGAGATCGCCGAGCTTGTGGGTCCTGCAAGATAGCTCGGCAAGCGAGTCGTCAAGCAGCGAGTAGAGCTGTCCGAGGTCCTCCACGAAGACACCCTCAAACTGGGTGGGGTCGTAGAAGGCGGTATAGTCCTCCCATGGATGCCAGTTGGGCAGGTAGTTGCCCCACTCGAAGTGGTAGATCAGCGGGCGACCCATGGCCGGTTCGGTGAGCCACCGTTTGGCCCGCTGGACGACCGGGTGATAGGGTGTCTGAATGCCCAGAGCGGCCACCAGCCCGTGCTGCTCGACCAAGGTAGCGAGTTCTTCGGTACCATCGAGGTTGTCGGAGAGAGCGATCTCGCAGAAGAAGTCCACACCGGCCCGCGCCGCCGCCGCGCAGCATTCCATATGAAAGCGGGTCGGCGTTGAGACGACCACGGCGTGCGGTTTCCACTTCAGGGCCTGCTCCAGGTCCGGCAGGCTCTCGACGCCATGCCGGGAGAGGCACTCCGCCCGCCGGTCCTGGCGGACGTCGACGAGGCGGATGGCCGAGGCCGGCACGCCGTGAGCGAGCAGGCAGCGGATCCGCCGCCTGCCCATGGAGCCTCCGCCCAGTACGACGAATCTCTTATGCGTTTCCATGTGGTTTCCCTGCAGGAGCCTGATTCTCGCGCCGTCCAGCCTCATCGGCTCGTGGCGGGCACGTCCTTCAGTGTCCAATGGGTGCCCATCAGGGCCGGCGGCTCGCCCGGCCGTTCTGCCTGGTAGTAAACCGTCCAGATTGACCCGTCCTTAATCTGGACGGATGCAGGGTACCCCATATCGCCCTCGAAGGCGGCCGCGAGCTTGATCTCCTTCTTGACGTCCCATGTTCCGCCGAGGTCGCGGCTGATGCACGCATACTGGCCGAACGGTGGGCGTCGTCGGGCGTACACCGCCAGCAGCCAGCCGTTCCTCAATCGGATCACGTGTGGTGGATGACCCTGCATCGGGGTCGTGTGCGGTACCGACCAAGTCGCGCCGCCGTCGGCGCTTTCAGATTGGCGGAGCTGATCCGGTGGATTGCAGTCCCGGAACAAGGCCACGAGTCTGCCAGGAGATGTTTCCACCGCATGGACTTCATCGTAGGAGAGCATGCGGTCGCCTGCGGGCACGGGGAAGTCCGCGATGATCTTCCAGGTCAGGCCGTCGTCGCGCGACTCGGAAATCGAGACCTTGTGAGGCGAGCCATCCGGCGTGCCGTTGTAGTCCTTGGGTGTCGTATGCGAGGAATGCGGCCGCTGGCCCATGAAGAGGAGCCGGCCGTCGCTGAGTTGGATGGGGCCGTGCGGCGTCGTGACCGGCGTGCGAATCGGCTGCCCCCAGGTCTTGCCGTTGTCGGTGGAACGGATGACATAGTGGCCCTGCCGGTCCGTTCCGTAAGGAGGCCCGGTAAACCAGCTCACCAGCATCGTTCCCTTGGCGGTACAGATAATACCGGCATCGCGATCGTCGATGCGCAGGTCCTGGATCGTGATGGCTGGACTCCATGTCTTGCCGCTGTTGGAGCTTCGACTGATCTGGGTCTTGCCGTCCTCGGAGATGTGGCCGGTGCGGTCGCCGGAGAAAGCGGCGATCAGATCGCCGTTGGGGGCCAGGGCGATCGAGGGCCATCCAATGTAGCCCTGCCTGCACAAGACGCGTTGCGGTTCGAGGATGGTGGCCAGTTCCTGGTCGGTGGCGACGCTCATGCGGGCGGATTTGATGTTCCACTGGCTTGTGGCCGCCGCCCGTTCTCCGGTGACTTTCAGGTCTGAGAACTCCACGGAGCCCTGACTGGTATACAGGCCGACGAGGCCCTCGGCGTAGGTGCGATCGTTTGCGGTGAGCAAGAGCTTGTGGTCCAGGTAGACCTCAATCCGCCCGGCGCGGACTTGGACGCGAGCGGTGTACCAGCGATCGGGGTCCATGGCGATCTGGTTCTTTCGAGTGATCTCGTTGCCGTCGGCCATGATGTCGCCGCGGAAAAGGATGACCTGGTCGAAGCGCGTATCGAAGTGGATGAAGTAGCCGCGGGCCGAGTCTTGCGCGTTCAGGATCAAGCCTGCCGCCTGCACGCCGTTGCCGGCACGATTGACCCGGAAGCGTACCTGCAATGTCGGATCCGCGACGGAGGCGCCGCGGTAGACTGCCTGGGGCTGGCCGGAATCGTCGGTCTGCTCGAGGCTCCCATGGCTGATCGTCCAGCTCCCACCCAGGAACGTCCAGGCGGCGGTGGGGGGGATGAGCGGTGCATCGCTGAGTTCCTCAGCCCGCAGAACGCGAGGTGGAATCGCAAGGCCTGCCAGAACCAGCAGACAGAGACCACTCCACCTCCTTGATTGGTCCGCGTTGCGAACGTCGCGTCTGAAACCGGTCATGGAAATCTCCATCTGACGACCCCCATGTGATAGCGCCCATGTTGTGGGATTCCGCTGCAGTAGTCGTGGTAGAGACTGGCTGCAAGCCGCCCGTCGGGCAGGGCGACAATATCGCCAAACGGTTTGATCATTCGTTCGCCGCGATCGTCGTAATCTGCACCTGCAGGAAACACGACGGCGTCACGATCCCGGTTGATTCGCCAGTTCCTGCCGCCGTCCGAAGAGCGGCTGACCCAGGGGGGCAATCGCCGATCGCGAAAAAGCGGGGCGTATCCCCAGCCGGAGGAGAGCACAATCAGATCACCGTTGTGAGCAAGGCCGGCCGCAACATTGGCCCTCGCGGTTCTGGGCTCGGGTGGTGCTGCCTGACCTCGCTTCTTCCAGCTTCGCCCGTCGTCCGTGCTGCCCCAGCACTCAACGCCGCCCTCCATCACAAGGTGGCTTGGACGGTTGTAGATCACCGCGGCGATGGTGCCGTCCTTGAGCAACGTCAGATTGGGCCATGCGCAGACGTTGTCGATGGCGACAAATCTCTCGAGCACCTGTGGCACCGAGTGGGGAGTCTGGGCGGCACTTGGCGTGTGAAGAAGCAGTACGACGACGGCGAGGGCCTCTGCAGCCTGCACGGCGAGGAGATGCAGGCAACGATCGCGCTGGCCACAAGGCCCTCTGCGGGCGAGCACCGGCTGCGGCGGCTCAGTCCGATTCCGGGAGGTGTCTGCCGGTTCAGCTTCCTTCATCCGTCGAGGTCCTCCAGTTCGCCGGTATTCGGCTCCGAAAGGTTTCCATGCACGTGTCGCCCGCAAAGGCGTAGGGAGGCAGAAGGCGCAGAGAAAACTGGGGCAAGTGGAGCCTGATGAGCACCTTGTCGAAGGCGCCGTCGATGTGTCCCTCTTCTCCGACCGCTTGCTCGAGGGCCTTGCCCAGAAAGGCCAGTTCCTCGCTCAATAGCCTCAACTCGCTGCCGCGAGCGTTGAGAAATCTCCTGGCCATGGCGAAATGGCAGAGTGCCAGCGAGATCAGGAGGCCGCACTCGGCCTCGTCCCGACATTCGGCGTAACCCTGCTCGGTGAAGAAAAACTGGAGGGCGGGGGCTTTTTGGAGCATATCCATGCGGCCGGCGCGGTCCGGACCTCCGCCATATTTGACTGCCACGAGATTAGGGTGATCCGCCGACAGCCTGGCGTAGTCATCACCGGTCAAGACTCGTCCGCTTCTCGGCAGGTTGTAGTGCATGAAACGGCAGGAGGGAAACCGGTCACAGACCTCATGGAAGAAAACAGCGACCTCCCGGTCCGTCAATCGCCCCCAACTCGGCAGGGAGACTTGGAACCTCGTGATGCCCGAATCGCGGCATCGCTCGATGCGCTCGATCATGGTCGACAGGGAGAGGCTGATGACTCCGACCATCGGGTGATTCTCGGGTCCGGGCATCTCCTGCCGGAACAAGTCCACGATCGCGTCGAACTGGCGGTCGCTGACCGCGTACCCTTCGCCGGCAGTACCGAACACATACAGGTGGCGGGTCAGATTGTCGCGCAGGAGCCTGATTTCCTGGCGGAAAAGCGCGTCGTCGAGTGTCCAGTCCGATTTCCAGGGCACCACGCATGTGGCGAGGATGACGGGCGGATAGCGCTTGGCCACAGAATCAGCCTTTCTCTCCGCCAGGGGGGTGAGGGGAAGCGCGCTTGCGGGTCAAATGCGTGGGCACCTCGCCGTTTCCGAAGGAAAACTCCTCCTCGCTCAATCTGCGAATGCTCAGCGGCGGATTCTTGCCGAGGACGATCTTACCCCCTTCAATTCGCCACTTGCCTGTCTGGGTTTTTTCGCCAATTCGGGACACGCAAGTTCCGTTGGCTTTGAACTCGATCACTTCCTCGCGGCCCTCGCCTGCACCCAGAGGCAGCGGTCTTGACCATGTTCCGACGACCTGGGTGGTGATTTTGCGGTCATTCGGGTCGGTCTTTCTGCAGCCCGTGAGGGGCGCGAGCCATGGGAGGCACAGCAGCCAGGCGAGACAGGACATCGCTGTTGGGAGGGACCTCATGCTCGATCTCTAGTAACTGTAAGCTCCGGTGGCCTGACTACCGTATCCGCCGCGGCCCACGTAGTTCTTGATCTTCCGGCGCGTTTCGACATGGCCGTCACCGAAGCCTGCATTGCTATCCATGAATCGGGTTGCGGGAACGTCGAGCAACTGGTAAGGAGTCGCCTCGGGGTTTTCGGAATGGAAGCTGCGGTAGGGCTTCAGCGGTGTGGACCAACCCTCCGCGGGCCAGGACTCGTTGACGTCGGCGACAATGACGTCCTGGGAATACCCAGCGTCCTGGGGCTCATGATCCCTGCTGCGATTGCCTGACTCGGCCCAGAAGTAGGGGCCGGAGTAATCGCCCGCCCGCATCCCTGCGAAGAGGTTGTAGCCCATCATATAGCTGGGGTTGCCGCCGTAGCCTCGGGATACATCCGCGACGAAGAAGACCTTGGACCACAGGCTGCGATCCTCCTCATCCGGGAGATTCTCGGTGCTATTCGCCGGCTGGAAGTAGTACGTTGACTTGATGAGCGGGCACCAGAGGATTGCCGCGTGCTTGTTGGCCGCCTTGAGGTACAGGAACCTGCGTATGTCCGGTTGAGCGGTGCGGTTGTACTGGACCTGGTTGGGGTAGTTGGCGCCGCGCGTGGGGTACTTTCCTTTGCTTTCCGCGGCGTAGACCATCAGGCCCTTGACGATCTGGGAGATGCCGCTGCTGCAGGTTACCACCCGTGCCTGGCGGCGAGCCCGGCTGAGAGAGGGGAGCAGGACGGTGATGAGGAGGGCGATAATGGCGACCACCACCAAGACCTCGATCAGCGTGAAACCCGCCCGGGTAGGGAAGCGAAGGTTCCGGGCGGCATGGCTCACGGTTGTTCTGGGGACGGATGGGTTCATCGCAAGACCTCCCGCGGAAGCCCTCATTGGTCGACTGACGACATGTGTATGCCCCTCCCACCTCGGTCGGAGTCACCGGCCTGAGTGCGGGGGGTACAGGTTGCGCCCACGAGACCAGGCTCGTGTAGGCAACTACGCAAACAATGGTAATAGGACCTGGTTTCCGTGTCAATGGCCTTGACGAATGGTCCGGCTGGGGAAGCGTGCACGGATCCGCGCATGCCTCTACACAACTCATAAACGCTTTTATTGTAGGTACTAACGTCGATCTTAGTCTGCCTGGTAAGCCAGCCGTGAATCTGACGGTCGGGGCATTGACAAGCATCTCGAGTTCTGTTTAACTAAGTACATGAAAAGCCAACGGCTCACTCACACCTGCCGATTGGATGGCACATTCTGGCTGAGGCGGTTGGCGGTTGCTCTGGGCTGAAGCATGATTGATATTCCCAGACGAGAAGGTGCTGCGGCCTCCATGCGGCTGGTTCGGGAGCTTCGCCGACTGGTTGTCGTTGGCCATCTTGGGGTGGGTGATCCGCTTCCGTCCATTCGCGAGTTGATTGAAGAGAAAGGTGTTGGCCAGTTTGCCGTTCGCCAAGCTCTCAAGCAGATTGAGCGTGAGGGCTGGGCCGCGCGTCGGGCCAATGGTGGCAAGCTATGGATTGCCTCTGGCGCGGCCGAGTGTGCCCGGGCGCGCATGGCCGTCGAGCCTCCGCCGATCATCTTCATGCTCACCTCGCTGGACCGCCGGTTTGGTGGCGAGGACCAAGTTCGCGAGTTGGAGCGAGGTTTCGCGGGCGCGTTCGGTGCGTGCGAGGTCCGGCAGGTAGCGGTTGACGTGGATGCCGGCGTGCAGCGGGTGGAACGTCTGCTCGAGGAACACGAGCAGTTGTCGTGTGAAACGGGCTATCTGTTGGCCGGCCTGCCTTCGCAATCCAAGCTTGTCTTTCACCAGAGACGAGTTGCGAGCGTCGTGCTTGGTCACGTCGACCCGGAGCTGAATCTGCCGTCTGTCGACGAGGACATAAGGCATGTTGGCTACACGGCGGGTCGGCTGCTGTGTCACCGGAAGCGGGCTGTAGTGCTCTTTTCGCGCGGGCTGGTGGGTGGGGAAGCGGAGTTGATCAACGGTGTGCGCCAGGCAGCTCGCGAGCTTTGCGGGCGCTATCCTTCCTGGGACGAATGCACCTGCTCGGTTCCGAATGATCCGCGGGCCTACGAGACGGCGATCGACCAGCTGTTGCAGAACGCTGCTGGACCGCTCGGCATTCTGGCGGTGCGTCCGCCGCTGGCGATGGCGGTAGTCAAGGTTGCTGCCCGACGTGACATTCCGATCCCCGAGCAGGTCGAACTCATCGGGTACCACCATTCCTCAGCGTACACCCATGTTCACCCGGAAATCACCTCGGTTGGCGTGAAGTCCATTGAGGAGCTGGGTTGTCAGGCGGCCCAGCTGCTGGCCGAATCGATGATCCGGCCCAGGGTGGTGGCGCGCAGGGAATTGGTCGAATCCAGTCTGATCGAGAGAGAATCCACCCTGCCCTCCGATGAGGGGAGGGTTCGTGGCGGTTCATGAGCCGCTGATCGACCATCGAAACGAAGGAGGCCAAGGAAGATGAATCCGCACCTGTTCTCGTGGAGGCTCGTCGCGCTGTGGGCCTGCCTGGGTGCCAGCGCGATTTGCCCTGCAGCCGTCGTGATGTCACACGTGGGCTCGAGTGATCCGGCCGCCGAGGGCTGGACGTTCAACGATTACACTCTCGTGGGTGGCACCGTCTCTCCTGGAGACGACTCCGAGCCTTTCTGGCGCATCCAGGCCAACGCAGCGGCGGCACAACGCTATCTATACGATCTTGCCTCGGCGGACGTCGCCGACCCGGACGGCTGGACCTACACCGTGCGGGTGAAGGTCAACGCGGCCAACATGGTGTTTGAAGCGTCGTTCGGCGTCATTGAAGGTGGCGACTGGTGGAACCTGCATCTGGTCGTCGGTGCGCCCGAGCAGACCGGTGTTTGGGTGATCGACGGCAACGCCGCCCCGTTCGAGCGGCTCAGCTCCGTTGACCCCAGCGCAGCCTACCACACCTACCAGACCGTCTACGATCCCTCTGCCAACGGCGGGGCGGGTGGGGTCACTTTCTATCTCGACGGCATCTCCATCGGGACGCGGGCCCGCGGGCAGGGGTATCAGGTGCCCGGCATGCTGAGGCTGGACTTTGGCGACAACGACCGGGGCGACGCCCCATCCGATTCCCAATGGTCGCTGGTCCGGTTTGAGACCGGCCAGCACCCGTTGACGAATGACGCGTGCGGCGGTGCAGCCATGATCACGGACGGCCTTATGGCTTCCTCGACGTTGGGCGCCTCGCCGGACGGCAACGCTTCCTGCGGCAACTCTGAAGGTTCACCCGACTTGTGGTACAGCTACGCGGCCACATGTACCGGGATTGCGACGATCAGCACATGCGGTTCCGGCTTTGACACAGTGCTGGCCGTCTACTCGGGGACCTGTGAGGGGCTTGCCGAAGTGGCCTGCAACAACGACTGCGATGGTGCCCCGTGCGGCGGTTCGTCTTCCTGCGTCAGCTTCGCCGCTACGGAGGGGCAGACCTATCTGGTTCGCGTGGCGGGGGCCAATGGCCAGGGCGGCGACTTCAACCTGAAGGTGCAATGCGGCGTACCGGACAACGACACTTGTGCCCTGGCCGAGGTCGTCGGACTCGGCAGCGTCGTCGGGACCACTCTGGGGGCCTCGGCTGACGGCTCGGGCAGCTGTGGCAGCTCGAACGGAAGCCCTGATGTCTGGTATGCATACACTTCGCCGGTCAACGGCACGCTCAGGATCGACACTTGCGGTCCGACATTCGATGCGGTGGTATCAGTGCTCGACGGGTGCGGCGGGGCCGAACTGGCCTGCAACAACGACTGCGAGGGGGCCCCGTGCTCCGGTCCTGGTTCCTGTCTGAGCGTGGCCGTCGCGAAGGACCGCACCTATCTGATTCGTGTCGCCGGCGCCGCGGGGGCGAAGGGGGACTTTACCCTTTCGCTCGAGGACGACTCCGCCCAACAGTGGGCTACACTCTATCAGGAGTTATTTGCCACTTCCGGCATCAAGCGGCCCCTGGACTTCGCCGGTTGGAGTTGGATCAATGAGTCCGGCATCGAGTACATTCCGACACTCGACAGTAACCCCGGCATATCCCACGTTGGCGGCGCTGCCTTGCCTCCGGAGGGCTCAGTGAACTCCAATCCCGCCTTGCCCGACGGGTTGAGTGGCTACATCTATGTCGGTGATCCGTATCCGGACACCTACGGTTTGCTGTATACCCAGGAGTATCTGGTTCGTCGTGGAGGCGAGGCCAGGCTCCGGTTCAGCTGGGCCGGATTGTCGAGCCCCGTCACCTCAGCCCGCCTTGCCCTGCGTGTCGGTTCCACATGGTACGCGTCCGATCCGGCCATTCCCGGCGAACTCGCCAACTGGTCGAGGGTCGGGCCGCTGGACCCCGACGCTCTCCAGTGGCGGGCCCTTGACTACACGCCGGGTACGAGCATGGTGCTCGGAGCGGCGGTCATGCTGCCGGCCGGCGACATCACCGCGTTCGGACTGCTGATCGACGGCGTTGACGCCACCACCCGTGGCGACTATCGCCTCGACAACTTCCGCGTCGAGGGCGTTCAGTATGCGGACGCGTGTGCGAGCGCCTTGCCGATCACCGACGGCACGACCTACGGCTCTACGGCGTTTGCCACCCCGGGCGGGACCGCCTCGTGCGGCAGTTCCGAGGGCAGCGCCGATGTGTGGTATGCCTATACCGCGGCTTCGACCGGCCAACTCACGGTCGACAGCTGTGGCTCGTCCTTTGACACCGTGCTCTCGGTCCGGGCCTCATGTGACGGGGCGGAACTGGGCTGCAGCGACAATGCCTGCGGGAGCGGTTCGCGGCTGATGCTGCCTGTCCAGAAGGATGCCACTTACTACATCCGGGTCTCCGGAGCGAACGGCACGGGCGGAGCCTTCGTGCTCCACGTAGGCACGGGTACGGTGCCCAATGATGAGTGCGCCAATGCCCAGGTGGTCGTCGATGGGCTGACGACAGGCACTACGCTCGCCGCCTCCAATGACGGCACCGCTTCCTGCGGCGACTCGAACGCGTCTCCCGACGTGTGGTACTCCTACACGGCCGTCTGCAACGCGCCCCTGGAGATCAACACCTGCGGATCCGGCTTCGACACGGTGCTGTCGGTGCTGGACGGTTGCGGGGGGAACGAACTCGCCTGCAACGACGACGCCTGCGGCCGACAATCGCGCGTAGAAATCCCTGCCACGACCGTGGGTACGCACTACCTGATCCGGGTCTCGGGCAATGGTTACAGTCAAGGCGACGTCAAGCTGAACGTGATCTGCAAGACGCCTCCTCCGAACGACCATTGCGTGGATGCCGTGGCCTTGGCCGCCGTGGGCGTGACTCACGGCACCACGACGTATGCCACGTCCGACGGTGACGCGAGCTGCGGAGACTCCTACGGCAGTCCGGATGTCTGGTATGGTCTGACCGTGCCCAAGTCTGGGCAGCTCAAGGTCAAGGTTGCCAGTGCCGAGTTCAGTCCGGTCGTGTCGATCCACCAGCCGGCAACATGCCCCGGCGATCTGGAAAACGAGGTTGGCTGCGGGACGCCGGCCCTGTCTCTGCGGGTGACCGAGGGCACGTCCTACCTGATCCGCGTGGCCGGCGCGGGAGGGAGCAGCGGGGCATTCGAGCTGGATATCTCGTACGGCACGGTGATCATCGAGCACATCGGGCTGTCCGATCCGGCCACCGAAGGCTGGACACTAAACGATTACACCGGCGTCGGCGGCATCACTGGGCCGAGCAGTGATGGCGAGGACAGCTGGCGCATCCGGGCGAATGCCGGGGCTGCTCAGCGGTATCTGTATACACTGGGTACCTCCGATGTGTCGGATCCTCGCGGCTGGACGTATACCGCCAGGGTGAAGGCGAACGCGGCCTCCCAGGTATGGGAGTCGTCGTTTGGCGTCATCGAGGGGGGCGACTGGTGGAGTCTGAGCCTGGTGCCGGGCAGCCCGGAAACCCGAGGCGTGTTCCTGGTCAACCCAAACTACGGTGCAGGGCCGCGGGTGAGCGAGATCGATCCGAGCGCAGCCTTTCACACTTACCAGATCATCTCTGATCCGGCAGTGAACGGAGGTGCGGGGGGAGTCACTTACTACCTTGACGGGGTACCCATTGCCACGCAGGCTCGCGGAGAAGTGCCACAGGTTGGAGGGATGACTCGGCTGGACTTCGGTGATAACGACAGTACCAGTGCGGGGTCGGATTCGCAGTGGTCGCTGGTGCGGTTCGAGATCGGCAACTCCGCGCTCTGCCCGCGGCCGTTCGCCGACACGGACGCGGATGGTGATGTGGACCAGCGGGACTTCGGCGTCTATCAATTGTGCTTTGCGGGCGGCGGCGGCGGGATCCTCGGAGGTTGCCGATGCTTCGACGCCGACGGTGATGGCGACGTCGACACCACCGACTTCGAGGAGTTCCAGGCTTGCTTCAGCGGTCCGGCGGTGCCGGCCGACCCTGCATGCAATGACTGAGCGTCTGTTTCGGTTGTGTTGGCTGCTTTGACTGTTGGCGGTGAGAAAGGAGAAGAGGAATGCACGCGCGAAACCTGATTCGAGGTATTGGGGTTGTAGTGGGCGTCTTGGCAGCTGCTGCGGCCGCCGGTGCGGCTCCGTACCAGCATGCAGGATCGACCGACCCTGCGTCTGAAGGCTGGGCGCTCGACGACTATACTGGTTTGGGAGGTGCCGTGGCTCCGGGCTGGGACAGCGAGGCGTTCTGGCAGACGCATGGCAACGCCGGGAGCGTTCAACGCTACCTTCAGGGCATCACCCCGGCGGACGTGGACGACCCGACCGGCTGGACTTACACCGCGAGGGTGAAGGCCAACCTGGCCACGGACATCCTCGAAGCCTCGTTTGGCGTCATCGACGGCCAGGAATGGTGGCAGATTCACCTGCTGACCGGGGCCGCGGCAGGCGTCTACCTCATGAACCCTGACGCGTCCAAGGGGCCGCAGCTCAGCGGAATTGACCCCAGTTCCGACTACCACACGTATCAGATTGTCTTCAACCCGGCTGGTGCCGGCGGAACCGGAGAGGCCACTTACTACGTGGATGGGGCGGCGACCGGTTCGCGGATGCGTGGCCAGAACTTCAATGCCGGCGTTGCGGGCCTCTATCGGCTGGATTTCGGCGACAATGATCGGGGAGCGACAGAATCCGACTCGCAATGGGCGCTGGTGCGTTTTGAACTGGGGCAGCACCCTGTACCGGAGCCGGCCTCGATTCTGATGGTCGGTCTGGGTGGTTGGCTCCTGGTGAAACGCCGCTCGAGATGAAAGGCAGACCCGGCCCTGGATGACGTCGGGCGCGGGCCGCGCCGCCGCTCAGGCGTGCCTCGCTTTCCTCTGGCGGTTCATCGATCCGACCGCAGTAGTTGTGCCATCGAAGTGGCGTCGTTCTGCACCGGTGGGTCCAGAGGTGAAGCGTATGTGCCTGAAGCACGTGCTTGTGGGGTTTGCGGTCCTGGTCGCTGCCCTGGTTCCGAGTGTGGGGGCGCGTGGCCAGGGCTCCGCCACGATCCTCTCCCGCAGGGTCCTGTGCAAGCAACCGGGCCGCTACATTGGCTGGCCGAGTATTGCCGAGGCGCCCAACGGCGACCTGATCGCTGTTTTTTCGGGCGATCGCAGCGCACACGTCTCGCCAGACGGCAAGGTTCAGATGGTCCGTAGCAGCGACCGCGGGGAGACATGGAGCGATCCGACCACCATCTACGACCTTCCGATCGACGATCGCGACTCGGGGATTCTCCGCACCGTGCGGGGCACCATGCTGGTCAGCTGGTTCACCGGTCCGCCCTACGGGACGCCGCTTCAGGGTCATTACGTGGTTCGCTCCAGCGACGACGGGTACACCTGGAGTGCACCTGTCCGTACGCCGGTGACGACGCCGCACGGGCCCATTCAGCTGCGCGATGGCCGACTGCTTTATCTCGGACTTGAGCCGCACACTTCGCACACCGTTCCCATGGACTACAACGGTCCGCCCGCCGGTTCGCCCCACGCAGTATCGATCGCCGAGTCGACCGACGACGGGCTTACCTGGCGGGTGATCTCGCACTTTCCTGTTCCCGCGGATGCGCTCATGCTCTCGTATGATGAGCCTCAGGTGGTTGAGCTGCAAGGCGGACGACTCCTGGCCATGTTCCGGGACAACAACGCCCCGCAGCTGCTCATTCAATCGGAAAGCGATGACGGTGGTTGCACGTGGTCGACACCCCACAGGACGGCGGTCCATGGTTATCCGCCGCACCTCCTTCAGCTGAGTAACGGCTGGCTGCTCGTTTCCTATGCCAAGCGATGGGACCCGCTGGGAGAGTATGCCTGCCTCAGCCGGGACGGTGGACAGACTTGGGACGTGCAGCAGGAGATCAGGTTGTCCGGCGCCCTCAACGGCGATCTGGGCTATCCCGCATCGCTGCAGCTCGCGGACGGCTCGATCTGGACCGTCTATTATCAGGTGGACCAGCCGGGCGAGAATCCCTGTCTGATGGGCACCCATTGGCGGATCGTTGCGGACGAATGCCTGCAGGCGGCGGAGGTGACCGATGGTTCCCTCGCGAGCACGACCGCGCTCGCGACCGCCGGCGGACCCGCCCTGTGCGGGTTGCCCAACGGGCTGGCCGACACCTGGTATGCTTACACTGCGACCTGCACCGGTACCGCTATCGTCGCCGCCTGCGGGCTGCCCGAGGGTGCCAGGCTTGCGGTGTATGCCGGTACCTGTGATGCTGCCAGTGAGATGGTGTGCAGTGGGACTTGCTCTGAGCGGGTCTGCGGGACCGGTCCGTGCGCGACCTTTCAGGCCACTGAGGGGCAGACTTACCTCCTTCGTGTAGCAGCGGATGCTTCGCATGGCGCCAACTTCAACCTGGAAATCGTCTGCGGGCCGCCGGTCAACGACACCTGTGGGAGGGCGATCCCCGTTCGTCGCGGGACCATCCGCGGAACAACGCTCGCCGCCTCCACCGACGACTCCGGTGCGGGTTGTTCCGGTGTGGATGCGACGGGGGGAGTCTGGTATTCTTACACCGCGCCGCAGGACGGTCTCCTGCAACTGAGCACCTGCGGTTCCGCGTTGGACACGGTCGTTTCCATCCACGATGGGTGTCTGGGGACACGGCTGGCCTGCAACGACGACTGTGGTGGTGACCCGTGTGGCGGGTCGGCCTCGTGTCTCACTCTGACCGTCCAGAAGGGGCGGAGTTACCCAATCTGCCTCGCCGGTGCCAGGGGAGAGCGAGGCGGCTTCCAGTTGTCCCTGGGCGACGCTGTCATCGCGTTGCACGAGGGTTCGAACGATCCCTCCACGGAGGGCTGGCAACGAGACGATTTTACCGGTATTGGCGGGACCGTAGGCCCCGGGGTGGACATTGAAGCCTACTGGCGGACCCAAGGCCATGCCGGCGGCGCTCAGCGCTACCTTTACAGCCTCGATCCGGCCGACGCCTCCGACCCCCGGGGCTGGACGTACACCGCCCGCGTCAAGGTGAACACTGCCGCCCAGGTGTTCGATGCGTCTTTTGGCGTGATCGACCGCAACGACTGGTGGAACCTGCATCTGGTGGCCGGAGGAACGTCGGACACCACTGGTGTGTGGGTGGTGGACAGCAACGCGCATCCGAGCGAGAGGCTGAGCGCCATCAACCCAAGCGTGGTTTACCACACCTATCAAATTGTCTTCGATCCGGCAGCTCAGGGGGGCGCTGGGGGCGTCACGTACTACGTGGACGGCCGGATCATCGGGACGCGATTCCGCGGCCAGCAGTATCAGGTAGGAGGAATGACTCGCCTGGATTTCGGCGACATCGATCGGGGCGACACCGCGTCGGATTCGCAGTGGTCGCTGGTCCGGTTCGAAATCGGCAACGCGGCCCTGTGCCAGCGGCTGTTTGCGGACATGGATTCGGACCACGATGTGGATCTCGACGATTTCGGCGTGTTCCAGCGGTGTTACTCGGGCGCTGAGGCGGGCGTCCGGGAGAATTGTGTCTGTTTCGACCAGGACGGCAACGGGAGCATCGATGCTCAGGACTTCGCAGTCTTTGCGTCCTGCTTCAGTGGTCCGATGATCCCGTTCGAGCCGACATGTGATTGAGTTGGGTCCGGAAGCGGCCTCATTGACAGGAGACACAGGATGAGTACAACTCGTGCACCGGCGGCGGCGTGCACATCTGGAAGTGGTCAAAGACTCTATCGGCGGGCAAAGACGCTCATCCCCGGCGGCACCCAGCTGCTGAGCAAACGGCCGGAGATGTTCGCCCCTGGCCAGTGGCCGGCGTACTACCGAGAGGCGAAGGGGTGTGAGGTCATTGACCTGGACGGTCGGTCTTACGTGGACATGTCCATTATGGGTATCGGTGCCTGCCTGCTGGGCTATCAGGATCCCGACGTGACTTCCGCTGTAGTCCGTCGCGTTCAGAGCGGGTCGATGTGCACGCTGAACAATCCCGAGGAGGTCGAACTCGCGCAGTTGTTGCTGGACATCCATCCTTGGGCCCAGAGTGTCCGTTACGCTCGCACGGGTGGAGAGGCCATGGCCGTCGCCGTGCGCATCGCGCGGGCCGCAACGAATCGGGACCTGGTGGCGTTCTGCGGATACCATGGCTGGCATGACTGGTATCTGGCCGCAAACCGCGCCGCGGGTGATGCCTCGGCAGATGCTCTCAGTGGCCACCTGCTTCCGGGCTTGTCTCCCTGCGGTGTACCATCTCAACTCGCGAACACGGCGATGCCTTTTGCATACAACGACATTGATCAGCTTGCGGAGATCGTCGAGCGGCACGGTCGTCGTCTCGCCGCAGTGGTCATGGAGCCGACCCGCTCGGTCGAGCCTGCGCCGGGTTTTCTGGCCGGGGTGCGCGAGTTGTGCGCGAAGTGCGGCGCGGTCCTGGTGGTGGACGAAATCACCGCTGGCTGGCGACTGGTGCTTGGTGGCGCTCATCTCAAGTATGGATGGCAGCCGGACATGGCGGTCTTCGCGAAAGCTCTTGGCAACGGTCACCCGATGGCCGCGGTCATCGGTCGGGCTGCGATCATGCAGGCGGCGCAGAGTTCGTTCATCTCCAGCACCTATTGGACCGAAGGCGTGGGTCCGGTGGCAGCGCTGGCCACGGTGCGCAAGATGCAGCGCGTGGATGTGCCCGCGCACATCGCCGCCATTGGACTGCGTTTCCGGAAGGGCATGTGCGAGATCGCCGATCGGCACGGTGTTGCACTGAAGCTCACGGGACATCCTGCGATCACGAGTCTGGTGTTTGAGTATCCAAATGCCTTGGCCCTTCAGACTCTGCTGACCGTTCGGATGCTGGATCGAGGGATTCTGGCCGGCGGTGGGTTTTATGCCTCGCTAGCACACGGCGAGGGGCATGTGGAGGCCTACCTGGCCGCGGCGGATGAGATATTCGGTGAGCTCTCGGAGGCCATTCGCCTGGGGGATGCCGAGCGACGCATTGGCGGAGAGGTGCGGCACAGTGGATTTGCTCGGTTGACCTGACTAGATCTGACAGCAGGTTTTAGAAGGGCTGGTTTGGCCCGCAGGTCACGGTGTGGGGTCAATGAGGGCCCGAACACTGGCAAGGAACCTTGTTCTGGGCTCGCCGCTTCGACCGGCAGTGGCGCGGCGAACGGGCTTCTGCTGATGCTGCCGCGGTGCCGGCAGCCGATCGGAGCTGGCGGAGTGGCTTGTCGCGCATCTCGGCCGCCGGCCGGAACTTGCCTGTTGCCAGGCCTTCGCGAGGACTGACTTCCATTGGCCGGAGGTTCACGCCCGGTTGATCTGACCGGTAGGATACCGGTTGGAGTTTCGTCCGCTTTGCCTGCAGTGCGAGACCGGCTTTTGCCGATTGCACTCAAGAACGCCCTTTACTCGTGTTCAGGGCATGGGAATGGTGGTCATGTTACCACGCGGCTCATGCAGACGCTCCGTGGGCGCTGTGTGCATGGTGAGGATCACGGAGGATCTGGAATGACGGGTGACAGCAACAGACTCTGCCTCGGGCTGCTCGCTGTTCTGGTCTGGGTAGGGGCTTGCTCTCAGGCCCTGCAGCCCGCCCAGAGCCGCTGCGGCTCAGACGACTCGCGCGTCGGCTACATCGCCGAGCTCAAGAACCGGTTCATTCACGGTGTGTCCGGGACGGCCCGCATCGTTGACAACTGCACCATCGTCATCGAGGACTTCACCTTCGACGGTTTGGGTGTGCCGCCGGCCGTCGTCGGAATCAAGAACAACGATTTTGCACACCCGGTTATGCTTCTAGACAACATCTTCAGGTTAGGCGGCTACCACAACGAGACCTTGACGGTTCCGCTCCCGGAGGGTGTGACGCTGGATGATGTTCCGAGGATCAGCATCAGCTGCGTTGCGGGCACCAAACTGTTTGGCAACGGCAACTTTGGCGACGGTGTCTTCCACGCCCCGGGCACACCGCAGCCCCGCCGGTGATGAACGAGGTGCATTCCCAGGGCTGCGCGGACCGGGCGAGCTGGTGCTGTCGTGCCAGCCGCCCCCACATGCCAAAGCCTGTGAGAAAGCCCTTGAGGCAGGCATCATGTCTCAAGCGGGCGGGCGGGTCCGGCGTGCACCGCCCGTCTCTCGTTCGACCATTCCATCAAGGCCTCGGTGCAACCCAGGCGGACTTGCGGTTGGTGCTCCGCGAGCGATCGGATTACCGCGCGATACGCGAATGGAGGCTTTCCGTGATACACTATCCGGAGGCCCGGCGCACGGCGACAGGGGCCTTGTGGATAGGAGACCTGCAGTGACGACAGGTGCGTGCTGGACGGTTTCCGGGTTGCTTGCTGCGACGGTGTGGGCACAGGCTGCGGCCGTTTCTGGGGCCACGGCCACGCCGGCGAGTGTCGATGACTGTGGAGTGTGGGTGATTGTCCCCAGTGGTGTTGGGGCAATCCCCGAGTGGCGGTACACAACCGAAGTGCCGATCGAGGGCTGGGTCAAGCCCGATTTCGGCGATTCGGCGTGGAAGACCGGCTGTGGCGGTTTTGGCACGGCCTCGACACCGAATACGCATGTTCGCACCGAATGGAACACGAAGGAGATCTGGCTGCGCCAGGCGTTTGCGCTTGACCGTGCGCCGGACGGTGAGCTCTTCCTCACGATCCACCACGACGAGGACACGGAAGTCTACCTCAATGGTATCTTGGCCGCGAGTATCGGCGGCTACAATGTCGGGCACGATCTTGTGCCGGTGGCGCAGGAGGCGGGCGACTCCCTCAGGCCGGGGCGGAACCTAATCGCGGTTCACTGCCGACAGACCAGCGGCGGCCAGTACATCGATATCGCTCTGATCCGGTCAACGTTGCCGCGGTGGTCGCGAGGGCAGGTCCAGGAGTGGTACCGCAGGCAGCCCTGGCCGTGCGGGTTCAACTACGTGCCGGCCAACGCGATCAGCTACACCGAGATGTTCATGGAGTACGGTCTCGACCCCGATCTGATCGACGAGGAATTGTCGCTGGCGGAGGACATCGGTTTCAACTGCATGCGCGTGGTGTTGCCGTTCGTCGTCTGGGAGCACGATCCGTCCGCGTTCAGGAAGCGACTGGACGCGCTGTTCGGCATCAGCCGGCGACATGGTATTCGGCTGATGCCGGCGCTGTTTGATGATTGCAGTTTTGGACTGATCAGTGACCCAATCTATGGCAAGCAGCCGGATGTGATTCTCGGGTGGTACGCGAATGGCTGGACGCCGAGTCCCGGGCACACGTTGGGACGCGACGTCGTCCAGTGGTCGCGGCTGCGTCGTTACGTTCAAGACGTCATTGGTTCTTTTCGTGACGATGAGCGTGTCCTGGCCTGGGACCTGTACAACGAGCCGATCAACGGGACCAGCTTGCTGACTGCGGCGCTGGTCGATCGTGTCTTCGACTGGGCGCGGGAAGTCAAGCCCGCGCAGCCGCTGACGGTTGGTCTGTGGTGCAACGATGCCGATCTCAACCGTCTGTGCTTGATGCGCAGCGACATTGTCACTTTTCACAACTACGGTTCTCCGGAGGGGCTGGAAGCGGAAATCAAGCGGCTGCTGGCGTTCGGCCGGCCGGTCATCTGCACGGAGTGGCTCAACCGGCCGCTGAATTCGACTGTGGCCGGCTGCCTGCCGGTCTTCGAACGAACCGGAGCCGGCTGTATGCACTGGGGGCTGGTGAACGGCAGGACGCAGACGCACCTCGGTTGGGGCTGGCGTCCAGGCAAGGGCGAGCCAGCCCAATGGCAACACGATCTGTACCACAGTGACCACCGGCCGTATGACCCGAGCGAGTTGAGTCTGTTCCGGGCAGCCATCAGGGCGAAGCGCGTGGCGGGGCGAGCAGTTCCCGCAGGCAAGTGATGAGCTCGGGTCTGATCGCAGTCATGGCTTATCTGCCGGCTGTACATCGGAGCGAGGAAGGCGACAATCGTCTCCTGTCTTGTCGGGCTCCGGCCTGGTGAGTCGCTGCCGGATCGTTGCTCGCGTGTGCGCACGCTCTTACTCGGGGTGCCGGCTGCGGCGGCAAGACTGCGTTTTCGACCTTCCTGGTGGTTGGCTTTCATTCCGGCTGCGGGCTCGTTTTCGTCTCGCGTACCCTTGCCGATGAGGTCTCCGATGGGACGGTGACGGCGTGCTCCCGCACCCCGGATGGGGGGGGGTACTGATGCAACCGAGGCGGTGGTCGCCCTTCGGGTGGTGGAGCACGATGGTTATACTGGTTGTCATCAGTCTGTGCATTCGCTTGCGTTGAGAGGATACGGCATGACCAAGCGAGAGGTCGTCCACGCTGTCCTGAGGCATGAGCGTCCGCCCTATGTGCCATGGTCCTTCCGGTTCACCAGGGAGGCCAAAGATGCGCTCGCCCAGTACTTGGGTGTTCCGGATCCGCTGTGCATGCTGGACAATCATCTCGTTGAGTTGGGGAGTGACATCGGCTTCTTCACTGACTCAGGCATCGACCAGTACCGCGACGTCTTCGGGGTCGTCTGGGACCGCAGCGTTGACAAGGACATCGGCATCGTCCGCGGCTGCGTGCTTCTCGAGCCGACCCTGCGGGACTATGAGTTTCCCGATCCCCTCGATCGACGCTTCTACGAGGACATACCGGACAAGCTGGCTCGTTATCCTGACTGCTTCCGCGTTTTCTGCCTGGGCTTCTCGCTCTTCGAACGGGCCTGGACCCTGCGCGGTTTGGAGACGCTGCTTCTGGACTTCTATGACCATCCCGAGTTCGTGCGCGAGCTGCTCAACTCCGTTGCGGACTACAACATTGCCCAGGTGAAGAAGGCGCTGGAGTACGACATCGACGCGGTCTACTTCGGCGACGACTGGGGCCAGCAGCGCGGGTTGATCATGGGCTACCCGCTCTGGCGGGAGTATCTGTATCCCGTTCTGCAGCGCATGTACGACGCCGTGCGGGCCGCGGGCAAACGCGTCGTGATCCACTGTTGCGGGGACGTGGATGAGCTCTTTGATGATCTGATCAAGCTCGGTGTTGACTGTTTCAACCCCTTCCAGCCGGAGGTGATGGACGTCGAGTCCTTGCTGCCGAAGTATCGTCGTCGCCTGTCGTTCTGGGGGGGGCTGTCCACGCAGCGGCTGTTGCCCTTCGCAACACCTGCGGAGGTCAGGCGCGCGACCCGCCGGCTGATCGAACTGGGGACGGATGGCGGCTACATCCTGTCGCCGGCGCACGCCGTGGAAGGGGATGTCCCCCTGGAGAACATGCTGGCCTTCATCGAGGTAGTGGGGCGACAGGCGGCATTCAAAGCCATTTCGGGGCGCGGAGTATGCTGAGCCCGTGCTCGACAGCCGGGGGATTGAGGTCGCATTGACGGCGCCGGTGGTCGCGATCACCGGCTCACATGGCGTCTGGGTTGGCGGCTCCACGGGGCGGGGATCGCTGCTCGTAGCACGTGCAAGTCGGTGCAAGCCTCTGTTGCGGCCGCACGTCTCAGTTGATTCCCCTGTCTGGTCGCGGGCATCGCCTAGACGTGCCAGGGGGCCCGTATCGGCCTGGAGAGCAACTTCCAGGCCTCGGGATCTCCGACGATCTGCTGCTTGGCCACATCCCACTTCAGCGTCCGGCCGACCACCGAAGCGATGTAGCCCAGGTGCCCGGGTGTTGTGGAGCGATGGGCCACTTCCGCCGGCGTGAGCGTCTTCTTGCGGGACTTCACGCACTCAATGAACTCCCGCTGGTGGGCGCCGTGCGTGTCCTTGAGGAGCACCTTGAGGTCCTTGCCCTTCTCGCGCTGTTCGATCTCCTTCTTCCATTCGGGCTTGGAGGTCTCGAAGCCGCTGCGATCGACCCAGACCCACCCCTCTTCGCCGATCCACTTCGCGCCGCTGCGGATCTCGTCATAGCCACCGGCGATGGTCAGTTCGATTCCCTTGGGGTACTTGCATTCCACGCGATACTTGGTGGCGGTGTTCCAGAGCGCATCGCGGGGCGGAAACTCGGCGGTGGCGCTGACCTCCATCGGTCCGATTTCGTCGTCCGGCCCCACACCGTAGCTGGTGCTGGCAAGGCCCCAGTGTGCGATGTCGCAGTGGTGGCCGATCCAGTCCATCAGCTGCCCGCCGCCGAAGTTGTAGTTCCATCGCCAGTTCTTGTGGAAGCGGCAGGGGTTGAACGGCACCATCTCGGATGGGCCGACCCAGAAGTCGTAATCCACTTCCTTGGGTGGGTCAGAGTTGGGGCGGTTGTTGCCGGTTCTCTCGAAATCGGCGTGGCCGGACGGCAGTCCGACTTCGACGCGCCGGACCTTGCCGACATACCCGTTGAGGACCAGTTCGGCGGCTCTGCGGAAGTCGTTGCCGCTGCGCTGCCAAGAGCCGGTTTGCCAGATGCGATGGTTCTGCTGGGCGGCCTGGACCATGGCGATACCTTCGGCCAGAGTCTTTGACAGGGGTTTCTCGCAGTAAATGTCCTTCTTCGCCTTGGCCGCCGCAATCGCGGGGATGGAGTGCCAGTGGTCAGGCGTGGAGATGCACACGGCCTGGAGGTCGTTCTGACCGATCAGCTCCCGGAAGTCCTTGTAGGCTTTGCAGCCTTCGTCGCCGTACTTGGCGTTGACACTCTTGACGGCACTGGCGAGGTGGTTCTGGTCGACATCGGCGATAGCCACCACGCGGCACTCTTTCACCTCGAGGAAGGCGTTCAGGTTCTCGCCGCCCATCCAGCCCACTCCGATCATCCCGATGTGGATCTTCCCGGATGGGGCGTCAGCGCCCAGGAGGCGGGTGGGGATAAGCGTTGGGGCGGCAATGACGGCAGCCGCAGTACGCAATGTCTGTCGGCGGGTGAGTGTGGTCGTCTGTTTCCGAGCCATGGTCTTTCGCTCCTGTATCCGACGTTGTCCGTGAAGCCCTGCCCGACTCTTCCGCCGGGCCGTGTTCTCGGCATTATAACGGCACTCTCCGCTACGCCTAGCCCGTTTTCAGGCTCTTCCCTGTTTTCCGGGCCAACGGGGGCGTCCACCTGGTTGTGGAAGAAGCCTATCGGTCTCGTTTCCCGAGGTTGCTGTCCAGCGTCTGTTTGGGCATCGGGGGCAAGCCTCCTCGCAACCGGCGGTCTGGTGCCTGGAGTCGTGATACCGCGCCGTGGCGCGGTTTGGCTGAGCGTCTTCGCATCTCGCCAGCTCCCCTTGGGAGCGATCGCCGACTCAGGTGCCGTCGACCACACCGCCCCGGCCTGCCTGCCGTCGGCGACTGTTAGTGGTCGCAGTCGGGATCGGCTGGCACACCGCTTCCGCTGTAGCACTGCTGGAGAATGCCGAAGTCGGTCTGGTCGACGTCACCGTCCTTGTCGAAGTCAACGCTCTGGCACGCAGGGTCTGGCTGGCGGACGGTTGGCCCCAACGAACAGGATGTCAACCGATGGAGATCGGCAACATCGATGTCGCCGTCCCTGTCCAGATCTCCGGTCGCGAAGGCCAGGGTCACGGAGCCGTCCTCCGCTGTGGCGCAGACTGTGCCCTCGTCAATCTCGACCTGCTGAAAGACCACCGGAACGGGTGCGTTGTCCACGCCAATCACAGTGAAGCTGATGTTCAGCAGCGTGCCACTTCTGCTGACCGCCTGGGATCCTGCCAGGCCGATGCGAATGTTGCCGGCGGGCAGCGGATTCACGGCGAGGAGCATGTTCTCCGCCGCCGGACCAAGGACAACCTCGTCCAGGCTGAGCACGGCAGGGTCATACGAGATAAGCATGTTGGCCGCATGCATGGTCGCGTTGCCCACCGACAATGCCATACTGAGGCTCGCCCGGCCGCCCAGCCTGCTGGTGACATTGGGCAGGCGGAGCGAGATCGATGCGGCGTCGTCCTCGCAACCTCGCCAGGCCAACATGCCGGACAGGGCGGTCCAGTTGCCGGTGACGTCGCCGAGCAGGATGCCGAAGAAATCCTGCCCGGCCTGGTCGTTGTTGAACAGCGGATAGGTCCGGTTTTCCGGGTCAAACGACCAGATCCGGCCGGAGCCGGGGAAGGGCACCTCGCGGAGACCAACCGACTTCTCCAGGATGTACGCCGCGTCCATCGCCGAGACCGAGCCATTGTGGTTCACATCGGCGGCGATGGCCTGATGGCTCGACAGGGTACGTGAACCGACCGACGTCTGGAGCACATAGGAGGCGTCCAGAGCTGTGATTTCGGCGACGCTATCGGTCTTTGATGGCGTGAGCGTGTAACTGCCCGTGGGAATGTTGGTGATGGAGTAGGTCCCGGTTGCGGCGTCGGAGACTGCCGCGTAGCTGCCGTCGCCCTGCGTGATCAGCGCGACGCCGGGCAGATGCCCGCCGCTGTAGTAGCTCACCGCACCTGCGACGGTGAAGAAGCCGTTGACGAGGAAGACGCCGTGGCTTGTCTCAAAGGTGAGGGCGCCGTCGTTGAGTGTGGCGGGAGCGATGGTCAGGTCGGTGGAGGCCGGCGGCGCGCCGATGACCTGACACTGCAGCCGGGCCAAAGAACCGGAGCCGGTGACCTCGGTGGCGCTGGCCAGCGAGATCCGGATCGTGCCGGGCGGGCTCAGGTTATAGGAGAGCGCCCAACCAACGGTCAGCGTGCCGCATTCGATTTCCGAAACCGACAGCACTGCCGGATTGAAGGTGACGGTGACATCCGCCGCGCGCAGGCCGACGACATTCGAGGCGGTCAGATCGAGTTCCACCATCGTGCCGTAGTCTCCAGAGGTTTGAGGGAGAGACAGCACCGCGCCGACGTTCTCATAGGAGTAGCCTTTGAGGCGGACAGCCTGGGAGTCGTCCGGGTTGACGACCTTGACATCGACCTCAGCGGGGAAGTGCAGTGGGGTGGTGCAAGTGATCTGGTTCGGGCTCACCACGACGATGTTAGATGCCAGGGCAGCATCGAAGAATACGCTCGCGCCCTGCTGAAAGAGGGTCCCTGCCAGCGCGACCGGCGTGCCGCCCTCCGCGGGGCCGTGGTTGGGCGTAACGGAAGTGAGCGATGGCTGATGAGTGACTACCACCTGGTGCGGAACGGCGGGGGTGGCATCGTACACCTGGCTAATCCCGTCGGTGGCGAGGAGGTAGTATTCAACGCCTGGAGGCTGGACGGCGGAGCCAGGAATCACAGCAGAGTACTGGCTGCCGGTGATGCGGGTCATCAGCAGTGGCGTGTAGTTACCGGTGGAGCCGAGCGGCCGATAGAAGGCTTTCACGGTGCTCACCGACACGTTGTCGGTGGCGGTTGCGGTCAGACGCAGACCCGCGCCCGGCGGCGCGATGGTCGGGGGAGTATGTGTCAAAACCGGCGGGATGGTGTCCAGCGCCGCTGCCGAGGCCACGTTCGAGAAACCCGACTCGAGCAGATCGGTCTGGACCACGGTGAACTTGTAGAACATCGGAACGGCCGGGGTGACGTTGGTGTCGGTGTAGGACTCCTGGCCGACGGGAATGATGGTCGCGTTGATCCGCTCGTAAGCGCCGTCGATTGTGCTCGATCGGTAGAGGTGGTAGCCTGCCAGCAGGTCGAAATCGTCCTGCTGCCAGGAAACATGGATAGCGCCCTCCTGGCCGGTGGCTTGCAGGGTCATGGCGGCGATGCCCATGGTCTTGATCTCGAAGCGGAACCGGCCGACGTCGTAGCCGCTCACCAGCCACGGGTCACTGGCCGCCACCGCGCCAGAGATGCGCATCAGGTGGTAGCCTTCGCCGGTGACGGGTGTGATCCAGAAGGTACCCTCCCAGGTTCGGGGGCTGGTCCAGCCGTCGCCGATGGCTTCCACGGTAAAGTCGGTATGCGGTGGCGTGGGGCCGAACGTGACGAACGGCTGGATGGTCGTGTCCATGTCGCGGTTGAAGGTGATGCTGAAGGTGGTCGGCCCGGCCCCGATCTCGGGGACCGTGTGAGCCGGGAGACCGGCGATCGACACGCTCTCCACGAAGGGGTATGTGCCTGGAAAGCCATGGTCAGGAGGCGTGCCATAATCCACGCGTGCGCTGGTGAAGTTGTCGTAGTAGTCGACAATGGCATGGTCGATGAGCGTTGTTGAGTCTGTCCCCCAGTAATTGTCTCTCATCAAGGAATACCAGTTCGAAGCGTTTGATGGTGCGATAAAGCGCATCCAGTGGTTAACGTTAGGATCCCAATACCTGTTGAGAAAGGCATTGTGGCGCACGTTGGAGGGGCAATTCTGCAAGACGTAACCGACGGTGTCGCCATTATTGGGCAGCCCCAGGGCCTCCAGCGTCCACTCGCCCGGGATGCGGAGGATGAACTGCCGGTCATGGCCGGGATAGCCGTCGAAGAAACCCCAGCCCGGATACTGCAGGCCACGGTCGTCGAAGCCGTATAGAGAAACCAAGCATCCCGGCGGCGCCGTGACAGGAGAAGACCAAGCCGTAAACGTGACCGGGCTGCCGTCGATCCACTTGTAGTTGCCGAGCTTCTCCTCGTCCGTGAGGCCAATCAGGTACGGGCGGTGCCTTCCCGGAAGAGTTGCCTGTGCCGCAAACACATAAGATCTGAGGAAGGAATCCTCGGCCGCGTCACGGATGCAAACGACGTGCCCGCCGTAGTAGTTGGCGATCGCCTCTGCAACCCGAAAGGAGGTGTAGTCATCCATGCCGTCATCCCAACCGTGGAAGCGCACGTATGTGGAGCCATTCCAGACTTGAAGATTGCCCAGGAGGGCACCTGGTGTTTCTGGATTGGGTGTCGGGATTCGGACAGACCCGGGCGTACTGATCGACAAGGGAACGACGTTCTCATTGTCCTGAAGATAGACGCATTGGCGCCTGTAGTCGCCAACGAGGTAGCTGGGCCACGATGAGGGGTTGACCCAGCCCGCGTCGAACAGACACGTGTCGAAGGCCATGGCCTGAATGTTGCCTCCTCCTCTGAACTTGTGGAAGATGCTGTTGGTCACCGACGGCGCCACAACCGTGGAGGAGTAGGCATCCCATTCGAGATAGGCATGATCGATGGAACGTAGGCCTGTGAGCCGCGGATTTCGGACTTTGGCATACGACATATCGCACACGCCGTTGGCCTCTACCCTGATATCTGTGGTCTGGCCCGAAACCATGTAGGATGGGAACATGTTCACTGGCTTGTCTACGGTGCCGGCGATGTCGAGTGTGCCGCGCACGATGATGTAGCCGGTTTGCGGCCCGGAGTTGTAAGGATCATCACTGACCGAACCCCACTGAACCTGGGTCCCGGGCATGATCTTCAAGGTGGCTCCGGCTTCGACGAGCACCGGGCCGCCGACCATCCAGTACTCGTCGGATGTCAACTCCATGGTCGTTCCGGAGGTGATCACCGTGGGGATGTTCCGCCCTCGTTGGACGATGTACTGGAACTGGTCCACGCGGTAGTAGGGGCCCGGCTCCTCCGGATTCCATCCGTCCAGAAAATGGGTCGTCATGATGAAGTTGATGATGTGGTCATTCGGGGTGTTCGGGTCCACGGTCACGATGAACGGATCGGTTACGCCGGTAATGACACCTTGCTGGTCGTAGATGAAGCCGTTGTCCTTGGTGGTGAAGGGTCCCATGCTGCCAAAGTCGATCACCGGCAGGTCGATGCTGACGTAGGGATCATCCTGCACGGCTCCGGGTGCGCGAGCCTCCAGCGTGGCGATGACCATGTCGGCCTGACCGCCGCGATTGATGAGTTCCACACCGATGTGAACCGTTTCGCCGGCATCGATTCGACCATCGTCATCGTTCGCGCTGTGAATACCGGAATCATCGAACAGCCAGTAGTCGAGAACGGACACCCCCGGTTTCGGAGGTGTTGTGAGAGCCTTGTAGGCATCTACCACGCCTCCACTGCCCAAACGACCTTCGCCGAGTTCCTCGGTTTTGTTCCCCACGATACTGGCCGCAAGGAATCTGGAAGACCAGATCTCTCTTTGCCAGAAGTAGGAGCGCATCAACGCCGCCACGCCGGAGACAACCGGTGTGGCCATCGATGTTCCACTCCACTTCGCGTAGATGTTGCCAGGAAGCGTGCTATAGATGGAATCTCCCGGGGCACAGATATTGTAGTAAGAGCCGTAGTTGCTGTACCAGGAGAGAGTGTCGGACGGCGTCGATGCCATCACTCCAATCACCCAGGGGAGAGCGGCTGGATAGAGCGGAGGATACGCACGACTATCATTTCCTGCCGCGGCGACCAGCACAGCCTGGCTCAAGGCAACCTCGATTGCGTCAGTGACAACCTGGGAGTACTGGTAGCCCCCGAAGCTCATGTTGATCACCTCAGCCCCATTGTCGGTCGCGTAGGTGATCCCTTCGGCGATGTCCGTCGTGGTAAGAAGACCGGCATAGTGGGCAGCACGAATCGGCATGACTTGGCAGTTAAACGCGACGCCCACGCCACCGAGGTGGTTGAATGCCTGGGCGACGATGATGCCGGCCACGTGCGTGCCGTGCCCGTGGAGGTCGATGGGATCGCCGCTGTGGCTCCGTCCGTCGGAAACGACGCAGCAGCCGTGGATGTCATCCACGAAACCATTGCTGTCATCATCAATCCCGTTGTTTGGGATCTCGTCGGGATTGGTCCAGATATTGCCGATCAGGTCCTCGTGGTTGTAGTCCACACCCGAATCGACGACGGCCGCGACCACGCTGTGCAAGCCGCCCCCGTTGACGCCGTTGGTGTTGAGGTAGTTCCAGGCCTGGGGGATCTTGGCGTTGATGAAATGCCATTGGAGGTCGAAAGCCGGGTCGGTTGTTCCGTCGGGCAGGTTCTCAATCGGGGGATCGATGAAATCGGTCAGCCTCCATTCATACACGGGTTCAGCCGCTTCCACCAGTGCATCCCCCTTGGCCGCCGCCAGGGCGTCCTCGACCTTCATGTCGTCCGGCAGCCGTACACGGATCCAGCGGAACAGAGCCGCTCGTTTCTGCTCCATTTCGGCGTTGGTTGCGGCGACCGCCGGGCCCTTCCTTCCAGGGGCCGCAAGCTTGCGAGGAACATGCCTCATGGCGGGTTCGGCGGAGCGGGCCTGGAGACGGTTGAGGAAAGCGTCCACTCTCTCTGTGGTTTGAGTCTTGCTTTTTGAAGCCTGGCGGTCGACACCTGCTCGGACCAGCGCGTCATCAGCTTCAGATTGCGTTCGGAGTCTGACCAGGATTTCACCCGGCACATGCTTGTCTGCGTCTCTGGGCACAGAGGGCGGCGGCGTGAGCATCTCTCGAAGGGGATGCCTCATATGCCTGACCTGGTTTCCCTGGGTTGTCTGTCGACCCGGCCGGCCGTGTTGTCCGCTGGCTGGCGGGGTCTCAGCCAGGCAGAGGAGCAGGGAGCAGATGCACGGTACGACGAATGGCCTGCGAGACATCGTAGTCCACCTCCAAGGCAGGGTGTGAAGGGACAATTCTGGCCGTGAAGCCCTGGCCGCCGGCACCGATACGCGGGCGACGGACTAGCAGACGGCGATGAGGTGAATGGCCGACATGCCGAGGCAGCCGTCAGGCCAGAGTCTGGTGCCAGAGGCGCACAGTTGGCAGTATAGCCGCGAGGCGGTGCTCAATTCAAGGCCCAGAAGCAAGATAGACGCAACGGGAGGGCGCTGTACAATGGATTGGCGTGGTCCGGTGGTGTAGCCGGGCAGGGGCATACGGGAGCCCCGGATTGTGAAACGCACGGTGTTCCGCTGACTTCAGTCGGTTTGTGTTCTTCGTGTTCAGGCCGTCGTGGCCCAGGTGCCGTGAATTGTGATCGCCTTGACAAGCCGGGATCGACGGATTGTGCCGCGGAAGGTGCGGCGCGAAGGCCGGGCTTTCAGGCCCCATTGGGCATGCAGGCAACAGGGATGGTATGCCGCCGGGCACGGAGAGACCGCATCCTGACCGGTGGTTCGGCAGACACGACCTGCACCGCACTATGACCAACGTCCAGCCGCTCATTCGCATCCAGCGTGCCAGCCGCATCTTTCGCATGGGAGAGGTGGAGGTGCCCGCATTGGCGGACGTCGATCTGGACATCTCCGGCGGCGAGCTCATGGTGATTCTCGGCCCTTCGGGTTCCGGAAAGAGTACCTTGCTCAACCTCATCGGCGGCATGGATCGCCCGAGTGCCGGCCATGTTTTCTACGGTGGCGTCGATCTGTCGCAAGCGGACGATGACGCCCTCACCCGTTACCGCCGCGAGAAAGTAGGCTTTGTTTTCCAGTTCTACAACCTTGTACCGACGCTCACCGCGTATGAGAACGTGCAAGTGGCTACGGAGCTGGCCCGCGACCCGCTCGAACCGGCGGAAGCCCTTGCCATGGTTGGCATGGGCGAGCGTGCCGGCCATTTTCCTGCCCAGCTCTCGGGTGGCGAGCAGCAGCGTGTGGCCATCGCCCGGGCTCTGGCCAAGCGGCCGGAGCTGGTTCTGGCCGACGAGCCCACCGGTGCGCTGGATCTCACTGCGGCCCGCATGGTTCTCTCCACGTTGCAGGATTTGAACCGCAGCCGCAACTTGACCGTCCTGATTATCACCCACAACCCCTCCATTGGGGAGATCGCTGATCGTACTGTTCGCCTGGTCAGTGGCCGTGTTGCCGAGCTGCACATCAACGAGAAGCCCATCCCGGCGATGGAAGTGGAGTGGTGACTGGTGGCAGTGTTAAACCGCAAACTTCTGCGCGACCTGCGGGGAAGTCGGGGGGTTCTGCTCACTGTCGTGGTCATCATCTCTGCCGGCACGGGTTCGTTCATTTCGATGGGTTCCGCCCAGCGCATCCTGATTGCCAGTCAGCGTGCCTACTACGATCGCTGTCGCTTCGCCGACTTCTGGGTGGACGTCAAGAAGGCTCCGCTGAGTGTGGTGGAGCGCTTGGCCGAGCTTCGCGGCGTTGCGGAGATCCAGCCGCGCGTCGTGTTCGACGTGATCCTGGATGTCGCCGGCGTGTCTCAGCCGCTGACTGGCCGGCTCATCTCCACGCCGGCGCGCGGGTTTGAGGACACCATCAACGGTATCCACCTGGTCCGCGGCTCCGGCTTTTCTGACGACCGCAAGGAGGAAATCATTCTCGGTGAGTCCTTCGCCAGAGCTCACGGCCTGCAGCCTGGTGACCGCGTGGGCCTCATCCTTAACCGTCGCCGGCAATCCTTCATCATCGTGGGAACGGCCATCAGCCCGGAATACGTCTACGCGGTCCGCGGTCAAGGTGACATTACCCCCGACCCCGAGCACTTTGGGATCCTCTACATCAAGGAGCGGTATGCCCGCGAGCTGCTTGACTTTCAGGACGCGTGCAACCAGATCGTCGGCCGCGTTGTGCCCGGAACGGGTACCGACGTCGACGCGATCCTGGAGCGGATCGACCGGGTGCTCGATCCCTACGGCGTTCTCGCCCTCACGCCGCGTAAGCGACAGGCCTCGAACCGCTTTCTGTCCGACGAGATCAAGGGTCTGGGCGTCTCGGCCGTGATCATGCCCGCCATCTTCCTGTTGGTTGCGGCCCTGGTGCTCAACGTGGTCATGAGCCGTCTGGCCGAGCGGCAGCGGACCATCATTGGCACGCTGAAGGCTCTGGGCTGCGGTGATTGGCAGGTGCTGGGGCACTTTCTTGGCTTCGGGCTGGTGGTGGGTGTGCTCGGGGGGCTGGGAGGCATAGTTGTGGGTGTGGCCCTTGCCCGGGGCCTGGTCGGGATGTTCAAGCTCTTCTACCAGTTTCCCAGTTACCTCTTCGAACTTTACCCGCGGTTGTTTCTGCTTGGAATGACCATCAGTGTCGCGTGCGCGGTGGTGGGAACAGCCAAGGGGGTGTGGAAGATCCTCCGGCTGCATCCGGCCGAGGCTATGCGTCCCCGCCCGCCGGGACGCGGATCGGCCATGTTCCTGGAGCGGTTTCCCGCGATCTGGCGAAGGCTGGGCTTCCGCACGCACATTGCGTTGCGCAGCCTGGCCCGCAATCCCGGGCGGACGTTCACCGGGGTCATTTCCTGTGCTCTGGCGGCCTCCATTGTGCTCACGGCCCTGATCATGCGCGACTCGATCTGGTTCATGGGCGAGTTTCAGTTCGATCACGTCTCACACAGTGACGTGGACATCGGGATGCGCGACGAGCGGTCGTTCGCGGCGGTTCGCGAGGCTGGTTTTCTGCCCGGCGTGGATTACGCGGAACCGTTGCTGGGGCTCGTCTGCGACGTTCGCCACGGCTCCAGGGCTCGTCGCATGTCGGTAACGGGTCTCTCGCCCAGGCACCGCCTGCTCACTCCCATGCAGCGAGATCTGAAGCCGATGGCAGTTCCTGACGACGGCCTGGTGGTATCGCGCAAGCTTGCGGAGATTCTGGCCGTTCGGGTGGGCGACCGGCTGGAGCTCACTCCGGTCCGTGGTCGGCGCGAGACGGTGGCGGTGCCGGTCCGATCGGTGGTTGATTCGTTCCTGGGTCTGGAATGCTATGCGGATCATCGTTATCTCAGCCGGCTGGTGGGTGAGGCCGAGGCGGTCAACTCGGTACAGATGCTAGTGGACCCTTTGCGTCTTGACGATCTGTACGCCGCCCTGAAGCAGCTTCCCAACGCGCAGGGCGTGAGCGTCCGGGCGAACGCCAAAGCCAACATCCAGAAGACGCTGATTCGCTCCATCAGCTTTTCGCTCAGCGTTCTCATCGGCTCTGCGGGCGTGATCGCGCTGGGGAGCATGCTCAACGCCTCGCTCATTGAGATCGCCGACCGCACCTGCGACATCGCGAGCTTCCGAGTGCTGGGTTATGCCCCCGGCCCGATCGCCAGCATTTTCTTCCGGCAGTCGCTGGTGATTCTGTTGCTGGGCATGGGTCTGGCTCTGCCGATCTCGTATGCCCTGGTGCACGTTTTGGCATCGGCCTACGACACGGAGCTGTTCCGCCTGCCGATCGTGATCAGGCCGATGACGGTCGTCGCGTCCGGAGTGCTGATGTCAGCCTTTGCACTGGCGTCGCAGGCCATCGTCTACCGCCAGATCCGCACATTGGACTGGCTGGAGGGCATTAAGATCAAGGAGTGAGATGCCTATGAAACGCAAGGGGCTCCTGTTTCTCCCGGTTCTCCTGATCGTCGTGGGTTGGATCGTTTGGCAGCGGCGCCAGCCGGAAGCCGTCGTGGAGGTCATTCACGCGCGGCCAGCCACGATACGCGCGTACGTGGAGGAGCAGGCGGTCACCAACCTGCCTGACACCCACCTCGTGGCCATGCCCATCGCCGGCTGGCTGGAGGGGATCGAGCTACGTGAAGGTGACGCGGTCAAGAAGGACCGGATCGTAGCCCGTCTGGAAACGGCGGACCTTCAGGACCGTTCCCGCCAGGCCGAGCAGCGGATTGCGAGATTGGAGGCTGAGATCAAGAAGACAGTCGACAACCGGCTGGAGAACAACATGCTGGTCCAGGCCGAGGCCATCGTGAAGGCCATGAATGAGACTGTGGAGGCCGCGAAGCGGACGATGGAGGCCTCCAAGGCGGTGGCGGATTTCGCCAAGACCGAAGTGGATCGGTTGCAGAAGATTCGCGACGTCAACGCCGCCAGCGATGTCGAATACCGTTTGGCGGAGACCAACTGGCGGCGGTCGGAGGCCGAGAACCAGAGAGATGCACTTCAGCTTGCCGCGTTGCGCACGATGGCCGCGGTCAGCTACATCGGGCCCAAGTCGATCCTCGATTACATCGACCGCAAGTCGTTCGACAAGGATTCGCTCCAGCGCCAGCTTGATGAGGCGAAGACGCAGCTCGAGATCGAGAAGCGCAACCTGGCGCGGGCGACCATCGCAAGCCCGATCGATGGTGTGGTCTTGAAGCGGCATGAGACACGGCGGCAGTATCTGCCCGCCGGCACGCCGCTCCTGACGCTGGGGAGACCGGATGACATGGAGGTCGTCGCGGAGGTCCTCACCGAGCGTGCCATGCGGGTGTCGCCGGGTGACACGGTTGAGATCTATGGAGAGGGTTTGAACGCTGGACCGATTGCAGGCACGGTCCTGCGGGTCTATCCGGCCGGCTTCAGGAAGATCAGCTCATTGGGTGTTGAGCAGCAGCGGGTCAACGTGGCCGTAGGGCTGGAGCGCCGGCCGGAGCGGCTTGGGGTCGATTTCCGGGTCCACGTGCGGATCTACTACGATTCCGCAGCCAACGTGCCCACCCTGCCGCGGACGGCCTTGTTCCGCGGTGAAGACGGTGGCTGGCAGGCCATGGTGGTCCGCGGAGGTGTCATCGTCGTTGTGCCTGTGAAGGTGGGGCTCATGAACGACGACGAGGCTCAGATCGTAGAGGGGCTGGCCGCGGCCGATGACGTGGTGGCCCGGCCTTCGACCGACATCGTCGCCGGAATGAGGGTGAAAGTGCAGAGTGTCCGGTAGGACCGCCATGTTAGAGCGGTTCGGTGGCCGGCGGCCGATGTTGCGGGAACGGGCCTGGCCGTCAAGGGCGGGCAGGGGGCTTTCCAGACGGCTATTCGCCATAGCAGTGCCTCAAGGGCATGGCTCTGCCGAACGAGGCTGACGCTCGTCAAGTGGTTGGAGACGAGCCGAGGCATCGCCCCGGCCGGCATCCTGGTGAGAGCCGCGGGAAGGCGTGGCCGAGCGGCCGGAATCATAACTCTCTTGTATTCAATAAGATAGAGATTCTCAGCGGCGAAGCCGGGTTTGGCCTCATCCGTGTGTCCCGGCCGGCCGATCTCACAATGGGAGACGGCATTATGCGCCGCCCGATAAGTCATGCGACGAGGGTTGCGGTTCCACCTGTGGGAGGGTGTCGAGCGACTGATCCGTGTGACGGCGAGCCACGGGCCTTCGGTTGGCAGGGGGCGTCAGCTGATTGACGTGTGTTGCGGTACGGGTGGATTAGGCAGCGTGTGGTGCCACTCCTCCGAAGTTGAGCGGGTGCGGGTCTTCTGGCCAGCGGCCGCCTGAGCGAAGTAGGTTTCATGATCACCCACGCCAGCCACAAAGGGAGCCAGACTGACGCCGCGGAGCGCGGCGTTCCGGCAGACTGGTTGTGGCGATCGATGACAGCGTATATCCGGCCGGCGATTATTCTGGTTGCGGGTTTGGCCCTGAGCGCCTACTGCTTTCGCACCATGCAGGAATGGGAACGACGGTATCTCCGCGCGAGTGCGGCAGCGACGGTGGCGGACTCGGCGACTCCATACGTCGTTCTGATCGGCGGCTGTGCCTTGACGCTGTTCTCAGCCTTGTGCTGGGCACCACAGAACCGTCGATCGGTTGGTCACAGGTGCATGCCTGGGCAGCAAGGCATTGGACAGGTGGAACTGGAGCAAGCTCTGCGGGCAAGCGAAGAGACGCTATCCCGCATCCTGGACGGCACGCCCATTCCTCTTTTTGTGGTTGACAGGCGGCATGTCATCACCCATTGGAACCAAGCCTGCCAGAACCTGACCGGGATCCCCGCCCGGGAGGTTGTCGGCACGCGGAAGGCATGGGCTGCCTTTTATCCCGACGAACGGCCGGTCATGGCGGACCTCGTTGTCGATCAGCGACCCGAAGAAGAGATCGTGGCGATGTACGGCGACCGGTGCTGTGAATCCCCCATGTTGCCCGCGGCTTACGAGTGTGAAGCGGCCTTTGCACATCTCGGGATCGGCGGCCGATGGCTCTTGTTCATGGCCGCTCCGGTACGAGACGCAACTGGCAGCCTGGTCGGCGCGATCGAGACTTTCCAGGATATTACCGATCGCAAGCGGGTTGAAGGCGAGCTTCAGCGGCGGATCGAGGACCTGTCTGAAGCCCAGCGGCGGATGGAAGTCCTTGTGTCCAATACCACGGATCGTGAGAAGCGGATGGTAGCCCTGAAACGAGAGGTCAATGATCTGAGGCGCCTGCTGGGGCGTGAACCCAAGTACCAGGGTCCGCAGTTGGTGGATGAGCTCATCGCAAGATCCTCCGCATCGGTGGGCGAATAGTGGGGTGAATCATGGCGGCTACTTTGTACTGGATTCAGTGTGGCGGGTGTGGGGGGGACACGATATCCCTGCTTGGCGCGGACAGTCCGGACATCGTCGAGTTGCTGACCCTGCTGGATATTGAGATCCTGTGGCATCCGTCCATTTCGAACAACACCCATAGCCAGCATCAAGATCTTCTGGAGCGAATACTGGCAGGTCGACAGAACCTGGACGTTCTGTGCGTCGAAGGGACCATCATACGAGGTCCGGGCGGAACCGGCATGTATGACGCGATAGCCGGCCGACCCAAGAAGGACCTGGTGGCGAGCCTCGCCAGTCAGGCGCGGTTTGTTGTTGCGGTTGGAACCTGTGCTAGCTTTGGCGGTATCGGTGCCGATGGTGCCGTGGAAGCCTGCGGCGTGCAGTTTCTCAAGTGGGAAAAAGGCGGCTTCTTGGGGGCCGAGTTTACGGCCCGCAGCGGCCTGCCGGTGGTTAACCTGCCTGGGTGCCCCTGTCACAGCGATGTGATCGTGAGTACCTTGACGGCTCTGCTCGGCGGTCAGTCGATCCCTCTCAGCAAGTACAACACCCCGCTCATCTGGTACGGCCTGCTGGTCCACCAGGGTTGCACGCGTAACGAGTATCACGAGTATCGGGTTGAAGACCAGGGTTTTGGCGAGAAGGGTTGCCTGTTTTTCCACATGGGCTGCCACGGCCCACTGGCGTACGGGCCCTGCAACAAGGTGCTGTGGAATCGGCGTAGTTCCAAGACTCGGGTTGGGGTACCGTGTTTCGGCTGTACGCGGCCCGACTTCCCGCAAGCCTATCCCTTCTATTACACGCGTAACATCGAGGGCATTCCCAAGCAGCTTCCGGACGGTGTGGACCGCGCGCACTACCTGGCCTACAAGGGCATGGCGGCAGCAGCCGCTCCGGATCGGCTCAAGGATCGCAGGACCCGCGTCTAGCGGCGAGGAGACTTCGTATTCCCATGACGGCAACACTGAACCATCCAGCGAAGCGTTCCGTGACCAGGACGCTCGACATCCCGCTGAATCGAGTCGAGGGTGATCTCAGCATCCGTGTCGAGCTGGACAGCGGTCGGGTGTCAGAAGCCTGGAGTTCGGGGACCATGTATCGGGGCATTGAGAACATCCTGCTTGGCCGCGGCCCTCTCGACGGACTGGTGATCACGCCGCGCATCTGTGGCATTTGCAGCACGGCGCATCTGACCGCCGCATCCAAGGCTCTGGATTCGATTTCTGGAATCCAGCCGCCCCCGGACGCCATTCGGGTCCGCAATCTCGCCCTCATGGCCGAACTGCTCCAAAGCGACGTCCGGCAGACGTTTCTGACCTTCGCGGCGGACTTCACGAATGGGGCCTATCAGAGACACCCGCTGCATGAGGAGGCTCTGAGGCGATATGCGCCGATGAAGGGAGAGACGGCCATCGATGTGATCCGGCAGACCCGCAAGATAGTTGAGATCGTGGCGATACTCGGTGGACAGTGGCCGCATTCCTCGTACATGGTGCCCGGCGGCGTGGCCGGCGTCCCCAGCCTTGCCGACCTTCTGCAGTGCCAGCATCTACTGGCTGGCTACCGGGCCTGGTACGAGCGTCGCATTCTGGGATGCTCGATCGATCGCTGGGGTGAAGTTCGCAGCGGGGCGGATCTGGACAACTGGCTTCATGAATGCGCCGCTCACCGCGACAGTGATCTGGGTTTCTTCATCCGCTTTGCCCGTCAGAACGGTCTTGACCGAATCGGTGGCGGACATGGCAATTTCATCAGCTTTGGCCTGCTTGATTTGCCACCGGGTACGGAGGTCCGTAGCCGAAACGGTTCCACGACCCACTTGATGGGTGGGGGTTTTGCCCGCGGGGCGCATATCACGCCATTCGATCCGGCCAACGTGACCGAGCACGTTGCCCATTCGTGGTATGTGGACTACCCCGCCGGCCGACATCCCTTCGAGGGCGAGACGCGTCCCTACGCCACCGGGGAAGAGAGCCAGAAGTACTCCTGGGCCAAAGCTCCCCGATATGCGGACTTGCCGGCCGAGACGGGACCGCTCGCGGAGATGGTTGTTTCACGGAACCCGCTTTTTGCCGACTTGCTGACTTCGGGGCCTAGTGTCTTAACCCGCCAACTTGCGCGCCTGGTTCGGCCGGCAGAACTGATGCCGGCGATGCAGCAATGGCTCTCGGAGATATGCCCGGACGGCACTTTCTACGATCCCGCATCGGCTATCACTGAAGGCGAGGGATTCGGGACTGTGGATGCCGCCCGCGGAGCGCTGGGACACTGGGTGAGGATTGAAGGCGGCAGCATCCAACGCTATCAGATAATCACCCCCACGGCGTGGAACGGCTCGCCGCGCGACTCCGGCCACGTCCGGGGACCGTGGGAGGAGGCGCTGATCGGAACACCGGTTGCTGATCCTGAGAACCCGGTGGAAGTAGGCCACGTGGTCCGATCGTTCGACCCCTGCCTGGTCTGCACGGTACACGCCCTCCGCGGCAGGTGCAGCCTGGCTTGCAGAGACCTGTGAGGCGTGGGATGAAACGCATTGTCTGTGTCGGCAATCGCTACAAACCCGAGGATGCCAGCGGAGTGCTGGTCTACGACTGTTTGGCCGCGACCAGGCTGCCACCCGACGTTGAAGTCATCGACGGCGGACTGGCGGGCCTCGACCTGCTCCGGTTTGTGGAGAAGACTGACCGTGTGGTCTTTGTGGACGCCGTGTCCGGGTTCGGCCCACCAGGTACGATCGTGGTCCTGACCAGAGAGGAAGCGATGGGCAGGACACCCGTCGTCTACAGCCATGACGCTGGGCTGGCGTATCTGCTCGGAGTCCTTCAACGCGTCGTCGATGGTCCGCTCCCGGAAATCCGTGTCATCGGGATCGAGGGTGTCGCTGATGGCCGCGTGATCCGGGCGGCGGCCGATCTGTGCATTGAGATCGCGGTGGACGGAGACGCCGGGGAGCACGGGCGACTGGATCAGGTTGCGGGGGCAAGTTCGTGAAGCCAGCCTCTCACGAATGCAGCATGGCAGACCTCCTCGAGGAGAACAGGATGCTCCGTGAGGAAGTCCGCATCGCTCGACAAGCTTCAGACCTGACCGCGCAACTCGTCGTGCAGCAGTTCGTCAAGATCGAAGATATCCTGTTGCGGCTGGAGGAACAGGCCCGAGTCGAACAGGAACTGGGCGCGAAGCTGACGGAGAAACTGCGGGAATCGGAGATGCGAGAAGCCGAGTTGGCCCGTGACAGGCAACGGCTTGAGGATATGCAGGTGGCCGCCATCAACATGATGGAGGACATTGCCGGAGCGCGCGAGGCCGCCGAGGAGGCGACTCGAACCAAGAGCGAGTTCCTGGCGAACATGAGCCACGAGATTCGAACGCCGATGACGGCGATCCTCGGGTTCACGGACGTGCTGCTGGAGAGCAACAACCTCCACGATGCCTCGGGGGAACAGATCCAAGCGGCGAAGATCATCAAGAGCAACGGTGAATACCTGTTGCAGATCATCAATGATATCCTTGACATCTCGAAAATCGAGGCCGGCAAGATGACGCTCGAGCGGATCTCGTGTTCGCCCTGTCGCCTGATTGTCGAGGTCGCCGCGTTGATGCGAGTGCGGGCGAGCGCGAAGGGCTTGGCGCTCGAAATCGAATACGATGGGGCGATGCCCGAATCGATCCGGACCGATCCAACGCGCCTGCGGCAGGTTCTGGTCAACGTGATCGGCAATGCAATCAAGTTCACCGAGGTTGGCCGAGTTCGACTGGTCTCTCGTCTTGCGAGCGCGGACAACGAGCCACTGGTTCAGTTTGATGTTGTGGATACGGGCATTGGCATGACCGAAGAGCAGGTTGCCAACCTGTATAAGCCGTTCACGCAGGCCGATACTTCGACCACCCGCAAGTTCGGCGGAACGGGTCTCGGTCTGACCATCAGCAAGCGGCTGGCAATGATGCTCGGTGGCGACATCATCCTGGTTGAGACTACCCCAGGTGCGGGAGCCCACTTCAGGATCAGCGTAGCGACCGGACCCCTCGACAACGTGACGATGATCGATGATCCAGCTTCGACCACGACGGTCATCGACAAGCCGAGCGAGCGGAAGGGAGAATCCGAAGAAGCGCGCTTGAGCGGTTGCCGCATCCTGCTCGCCGAGGACGGTCCAGACAACCAGCGTCTGATCGCACATATGGTGAGGAAAGCGGGGGCAACCGTGACCATCGTTGAGAACGGGAAGCTGGGAGTGGACGTGGCCCTTGCCGCCCGCGACCAAGGTTGCCCCTTCGATGTTATTCTCATGGATATGCAGATGCCCGTCATGGACGGCTATGCGGCGACCCGACTCCTTCGCCAGAAAGGGCACACCGGATCGATCATTGCCCTGACCGCCCATGCCATGGCTTCAGACCGTGAGAAGTGCCTTGCGGCCGGCTGCGACGATTACACCAGCAAGCCGATAGACAAGCGCAGGCTGATCGATGCAATCCGACAGCAGCTGCGGCGGGCCGCCGCAACGATCGAGGCAACTGCATCCGGAGGAGAGACCCTGATTGAGGTTGCAGCCGACTCAACTTGCGACTCGTGATTCCCAGGTGGGGGCGCCAGAGGAGATCCATGATCGCAGTGGCGACAGTGTGGTTCCTCAGGGGCAATGAGCCGGGACATCTTTGCCTATCGCACTCGGTGGCAGGACCACGCCCCAACCGGACTCAGTCAAGACCCATTGTACATAGGTGCTGCTGTTTGGGCCCCAGATCAGGTTGTAGTGGTCTCTGCACGGATAGTCGGGCGATCGTGTCTCGATGAACGTAATCACGGGTTCGCTTGCCGTGCCGGACAACTCTGCGAGGACGTAGGCACGGCCCGCTCCCATGTCGCCCTCTGGCGGAAGCAGATCCTCTCGAACGTAACCGTATGGCTCCGCGGCACTGACCCAGACCTCCCAGCGGTGCACTTCCGACGAGTCAGCATGCTTGACCACAAACCATGAATGGATGGCAATGGACTCGACCAGGGGAAGAGGGGCAGCGTAGAGCCGGACGAAGGCCTCGCCATCTTGGCATAACGAATCCAGTGGCGAAAACGGCGTTTGATCCGGCGGCTGGGGCGCACCCAGGCAAGCCATGATAGATGCCGTCGCCGCCGCGGTCAAGGTGAAACACGCCGCCCGCGGGGAGCGATACGCTCGTCTACTGATGCCGTACGCCACAGTCTCAACTCCGAGCCTCGAACGGAACTCCACAATGTCAGTATACCACACGACCTCTCGCGAGCACGATGCGATTGAAACCAAGGTCAAGACAGCAGGGGCAGCCGGGTGACCCGAAAGGTCGATCGTGCCGAGGATCGCAGCAGCTCGTGGAGCTCCGTCCCGTGAGGAGATCGGAGGTTGGAAGGTGTGAAGTCCATGCTCAGGGTTGCCGTGTTAGCGTCCGCTTCGGGCATGTGCTCGCCCGCTGGCGGACTGCAGGCGCAGGCCAAGACAGGATTCTGGGACGCGTTCGTTTCGGAGGCGCCTGACGGGACGTGGCAGAGTCAGGTCATAGCCGAAGGCAACGAGGTTTCGCATTTGACAAGCGGGTAGACATATTCGATATCATCAGGGGGAAAGGGGGCTTCCATTCGAACGTCCGAGAAGTGTTTGAAGGAAGCACGTCATGTCAATTCCAGCATCTCGGCGAAAGGCCAACCTTCGGCTTGCGTTGGGCGTAGCAGTCCTGGGTGCTCCCCGCGTGCTCTCTGCCTACGGGGAAGCTACAGGTGTGACGCAGTGGCCGGATAGCATAGCGGAAGTGGGTCTGGGGTTCGCTTGTATCGCGGCGGGCAAGGTGCCGATGCCCGAGCGGGTGTGACTCATGCTCAAGGGGTGAAGTAACGCGGAGACCTCGACCATGTTCGACACGGCGACCGAGATTCTACCCCACGAACACGTGCTTCTCATCAGAGTGTGCAAACCCATGCTTGATGAAGCGACCATGCGGAAGCTCGTCGTCGACGTGCGTGCTGCGGCCGCCAAACGGACCGGTGTGCCTATTGTTCTGGACGTCAGTCGGGTACACTTCGCTCCGAGCGGTTCACTTGGCCTCCTCGTGCAACTCGCCCAGCGTCTCAGACTCGAAGGTCGCAGGCTCGTCTTGATCAACCTCGATCCCCACCTTCTCACGACCATTCGAGTGACCCATCTCGACTCCGTTATCGAGATCCACGATAGCGTGGACCAGGTCGTAACCTCCTTGCCGAAGAGCGTGCAGAAGTCCGACCAGCATCACCTCGTCGCAACTGTCGTCGGCCAGCAACTTCCGCTTGCCGACCATTGAGTATTGCCGGAGGTCAACTTCGGGGAGTCGTCTCGCCTGGCGCGACCTTCATTTCCGGGAGAATCACGATTTCCCGGCGCGGGCCGGTCACGCCCTTCGTTGCACGTGACGCCACCGGGGTCTTCGGGTGAGCGAGGTCCTCGATAGAATCCGGAGACGACTGGGTGACAATCGTGCTGCCTAGGGTAACGGAACGGTCACGTCCTCCGTCAGGCACATGCTGCCATGTTCCTCGTCCACCCAACAGTATTCAAATCGGTATACGCCGGGCGTCAAGCCCTCGACGGTCGTCGTGGTGTCGTAGCAGCACAGGCAGTGACAGCCGGTTGTGAGCCGCTCCTTTTCCTGGAAATGCAGGAACGATCCCTGAACATCCAGTGTGACCAGGATATCATCGAGGCAGCAGTTGTACGCGGCGTTGCGATGCGTCACCTGAAGCGAAGGGCTGTGGATGGTCACGTTGAGCTCATCCTTGCCGCACCAAGGATAACCGTCCCTCAGCAGCGGATTGCCGGGCATGCACTCGCTTCTCCGGGTGTCGGAGATGTGAGCGGTGTGTACAACGCAGCTCGGATCCGCCGGATGATCTGAACCGCTGTAGCATCGCTGGAAGACGCCGAAATCGGTCTGATCGACATCGGAGTCTCCATCAAGATCCTCGGCCTCGCAGCCGGCGGGGAAGGGAATCGCCGGGCCTGAAGCACAGGGTCTGAACACGCCGAAATCGGTCGGGTCGACATCGCCGTCGCGGTCGAAGTCGCCGAGGATCACGGGCGGGCATCCGGCAGCATCGACGAGTGAACCGGGTACGGTGTTGGGGCAGGCATCGGCGCAGTCGGGCACACCATCGCCGTCTGCGTCCTCGTCCTGGACTGTGACTGTGACCTGGCAGGTCGCGGTGCGGCCGGCACCGTCGGTGGCGGTCAGAGTAACGACGGTGTCCCCGAGGCCAATCACCGTTCCGGCCTCGGGCGACTGGGTGGCGGACACCGAGCAGTTGTCGGCGAATTGAGCCAGCGGCAGCAGGTTGGGAAGCAACGCTTGGCAGTTCCCGTCCGCGGCCAGTGGTGCCGGAGGACTTGGACAAGTCATGGTGGGCGGGGTGTTGTCCACGACCGTCACTGTGATTTGGCAATCGGCAGTCAAGCCGGCGCTGTCGGTTGCCGTCACAGTAACGATCGCATCACCCAGTCCGACGAGCGTTCCTGGGGGAGGAACCTGTGTCAGAGTCACCGAGCAATTGTCACTGGCCACCACGCTGCCGGTCAGATCGGGAACCGCGGCCTTGCAGTCGGTGTTCACGTTCAGCGGTGCCGGAGGAGCGCCGCAAGTGATGGTCGGCGGCGTGACATCGATGACAGTCACGGTGACTTGGCAGGTCGCGGTCAGGCCCGCGCCGTCGGTGGCGGTCAGCGTCACGAGCGTATGGCCCAATCCGACGAGAGTGCCTGGAACAGGATTCTGCGTCACGTTGACCGAGCAGTTGTCACTCGGCGTCGCGCCGGCGGTCAGGTCGGGAATAGCAGCCTGGCAATTGGTGTTGGCGTTGATCGGCGCCGGTGTCGGTGGGCAAGTGATCGTTGGGGGTGCCGTGTCCACGACGGTCACTGCCACTTGGCAGGTTGACTGGTTGCCGACGCCGTCGGTTGCGGTGAGTGTCACGAAGGTGTTACCCAGGCCGATCGCTGTACCTGCCGCCGGGTTTTGTGCGACCGCAGCGGTGCCGATGCAGACATCTGAAGCGGAAGCGGCGGAGGCCAAATCCGGCAAGGTTGCCTGGCAATTCCCGTTCGCAGAGACCGGCGCCGGCGGGCTGGGGCAGGTGATCGTCGGCGGTGTCGTATCGACAACGGTCACCGTCCGGCTTGCGGTCACTAGATGGCCCTTCTCATCCTGGGCGATCCAGGTGACGAGCGTGCCTCCCAACGGGAATGTGGTGGGAGCATCGTGGGTGACGGGTACGTTGGGATCACACGCGTCGCTGGCCGTGGGCATATTCAGGAACGCGGCCACGGCCGGATCGGTAGTCGGCACTCCAGACGGCCCCTGGCACTCGACAGTCAGATTGGCGGGCAGGTTGTTGATGATCGGCGGAATGGTATCGACCAAATGGATGGTGCGGCTGATGGTGATGGCGCTGTTGCCGGCCGCATCGACCGCGCTGTAGGTCACAACGTAGTCGCCGCACTGGCTTGGCTTGACGACATCGCCCCCGACCGTCGCGGAGAAGGTGCCGTCGCAGTTGTCGGCGGCCGTGGCTCCCTGCTCGACGTAGACGGTCGCAGGGTTGCACTCGAGGGTGATCTCGCCCGGCCCGTTCAGCGTGATGAGCGGGGGCGTGGTGTCTCGCACCATGATGGTGGCGGTGCAGGTGGCGCTGTTTCCGGCGTTGTCCGTGGCGGTGAGTGTGACCAATGTGTCGCCAAGTCCCACCAGCGTGCCGGCTTCCGGGCTCTGTGTAACGACCGGATTCGGGTCGCAAACATCCACCGCGACTACGGCGGGAATGAGGTTCGGGATCGCAGCCAGACAGGAAGCATTGGCCGAGAGACCTTGATCTCCGGGGCACTGGTTCATGGTCGGCGGTGTGCGGTCGAGGAAGAGTGTGGCCGTGTCGGAGATGACCGTCCTGCACTCGTTGGTCAGGACCACGTCATAGTCGCCGTTGTGGGCGGCGTTGAAACTGGTGATGGTGAAGGTGCTTCCGGTCTCGCCCTGCAGTTCAGAGCCGTCCTTGCGCCACTTGTAGGTCGGCGCGGGTATCCCGGTGGCGGCGACGGAAAGAACAACGGTCGCATTGAGGCAGATCTCGCCACCCACGGGCTGCTGAGTGATGACTGGCGGACTGTAGACGGTGAGCCGAACACTGTCGGCGTTGTAGTCCACGTGCCAGCACTTCTCGTTGAGGAGCGGTGGGAGGTTAAGCGGGGCGAACGTCCCAGTGATCGATCCGGCCGTCACGATATCGTAGGACGATCCCGCCGGTGGGTCGTAACCGTTGAAGAGTGTCACCGTGGCGCTGCCGGCGAGTGCGGCCGCACCGGTCACGTTGAGCCGGTCGTATCCGCTGCCCGGAGTGGTTCCACCGATCTCGATAGCGAATCCGCCGGTGGTGTCCTGCGTGTAGGTTGCGGACATGTCGACCTTGCCGGGCGACAAGAGGCCGGGACTCACCACTCCTGACGACTGAACGATGGCGTTGACTGTCCCGTTGCCGCGCAGCTCGCCACCTTGAATGGCAGCCAGCGTGGTCGCCGCCAGTATTCCGCCGTCAAGTTCCGTGATACCGGCCGACTGAGTGTACTGCCCGGTGGTCGTGAACGTGCTGTTGGTTCCGGCACGGATGGTCCCGGCGTTCGCGAAGCCTCCCGTTCGCGTGAAGTTGCGACTGTTGGTTACAGTGAAACTCCCGGCGTCGGAGTTGATCGCGAACCCGCGCAGCCCATCCTGGCCTGACTGATCCAGGATTTGTGATGCTGCGCCGTCGAGCACGATGGTCGCGGCGTTGGTGACAATGTTGGCGTTTGGGAAGAAGAACTTGCCCTTAATTGTGTAGGTACCACCGGTCAACGCTGACCCGGCGAAGTTCGGGAAGGTGCACTGAAGGTACAGGATTCCCGCCTCGACCGCCACGGTCCCGTTGTTGTTGAATGACTGAAGGTAGCTACCGTAGTGGGCGAACGTCGCTTGGCCCGCACCGAGCTTGGTGAATGTGCCCGTGTTGGTGAGGGCGTGGTTTCCGGAATAAGAGCACCATGTCAGGTTCGAACCCGAGTCGACTGTGAGCTGGCCGTTGTTGGTCAGGGTAGTACCGCTCCCACCGTAAACGTTGCCCCCCGTCCAGCTCAGCGTGCCGTCGTTGGTGAGATTGCGATACAGGTAGACAGTGCCGGTGCCGGTGATGGCCAGGCTGCCGCCAGTGGCCACGACCGTTGTCCCACTCCCGGTCATCGTCCCGCCGCTCCACGTCGAAGTCCCGTGTAACGTCAGCGTGCC
>ERZ795055.133-NODE-133-length-89615-cov-9.287115_pt1 | contig 89615 bp, 79 predicted proteins | sample MGYA00375139_ERZ795055 | MGnify/ENA primary metagenome ERZ795055 (study PRJEB30184, sample SAMN05720283) | anaerobic digester metagenome | isolation source: active sludge of municipal wastewater-treating anaerobic digesters | place: USA | collected 2015-01-23 ... | reverse complement strand
TCACAGCCCACGAAATCCAGTTCGTTTCTGCCCAATAACGAGCTCTTTCCCACCATTTCCTTTCAGGAGTTCCCTGCCATGAACCACATCAATCACCTGACTGCCTGGATGAAACGCCCTCAGTTCAATGGTAAAACCGAACCATGGTTTGGCCTTATCGAACAAAAAACTCAGCCTGTTCAGCTCTTTTGACGATTTCGTTCGTTTATACAACACGTGAAAACCCCCTAAATAATCAGAATCCTGGTGATACAAAACACCAGAACCCGGGTTCTGGAGAACAGGATTATCTGAACGGATTCTTAATTATTCGATGGATTGGTCCAATGCGCCAACTGTTGGAAATAAATTCCGGCTATCACCCTGCGGAAGTCCTCTAAAAAAAGAATTGGTAATTACGTAGTTGGTGCGGCTGAGACCGGCTTCAAGGACTCCTGTAACTCAATTATCCCCTTAGGGGATCTCGTTTCAGTGTGTTTCATGAGCATCCCGTCTTTGTAGATATCGACCGCCAATGTGGCGGATGTTCCGTCAGATTTCTGGACCGAAACCACAACCGGACCATCCTCTGTTGATATCTGGTACATGCGATCCCCGCTGTTTGTTATTGCCGTTAACCGGCCTGGCGTACCAATAGTGCCCTCAAATGTATTGGGAGAGGAGATTCTCACCCAGACACCGCTCTTTGGAACCAGGAACGCCGGTGTTGTTACGGGTTGCAGGGTGGTTATGGGCATAACTGTTGTTTTAACTGCCACACTTGTTGCCTGAGGAATGGTTGTTGCAGGGACCGTTAACTCTGATGTCGGCGTTGTCACGGGATTTCCGGCCTGACTCTGCATGAATACGTATACCCCTCCGATTACTGCAAGAATTATGAGCGCGATAATTGCGATCATGGTAACCGGGATTTTCCGCCGGGGCCCTGGAGGCAGCGGCTCCGTCGGCTGAGGGGGGACGGGGACGGATGTTGTTGCTGCGGTATCCGTTGTCGCCGAAACCGGGAGGACCGGCCACTGCACTTCTGATGGCTGCACCGCTGCATCAAAAAATCCGCTGTCTGCTGGTTCGGGGACCTTGCCTGCAGGTTCAGCCTGACTGGCAGGTGTTGCAGTATGACCCTGTTTTGCCGGTATAAGGGGCGCCGGGACAGTCCGGGGTACAGAGTCCTCTATCAGGGGCTCTATCGAATGGATTACGTCTTCGATCGGACGATCCTTCTTATCGGTGTTTGAGGGGATAACCGATGGAGACGGGATCTGGACCTGCGGGATCTCCGGAGGAGGCTGCTGCGCAGGGGAGGCCGTCTCTTCCTGTGACAGGTTTATGAGACCTCCCGTGTCCTGCACAATGGGGGTCCCACAATGGTTGCAGAATACCGATTCCGGAGGAACACGGCTGCCGCACCGGTTGCAGAACGAACCCGTAGGAAGAGACGTTGTCTCTACGGGTATTGGCATGGCCGGGGCAGCTTCCACAATCTTCTTCGTGGGCCGGGCAATCTCGATCTTTTTCTTGGGGGGGGGAGAATTGGGGGCCTCCATCCTCCGGGATGCGGGTACTGGAGGTTGTGCGGCAGGAGCGGTTTCGTTCTCCTTGAGAGCAGGTACCTGGGTTACCGGGTGGTAGATGGTTGTGGTTATGTTCTGCCTGAGGGCTTTGACCCAGTCTTCGCATTCACGCCTCCGCTCGCCTCCACTGGTCTTGGAAAAGGTCAGAACCATCTGGCGTGTGTTGCCGCTGATGGTGATGATGGAAATGGTAATGGTGGGATCCCGGATCGCATTTTCGCCACTTTCAACATCCTTCAGGGTCGCGAGGTTGATCTCCTGCGGGGGGATCGAACCTTTTTTTATGTCAATGAGGACGAGGCGGCGTGTAGTGAGTACGAGCTCAAACGACACGGACTTCACTTTCACATTCTGTGCCTGAAGGACAACACGTTCATCGCTGTACAGTTCGGGATAACTCAAGCAACCACCTTCTGATTATATATTCAACGGTATCAGCAGATAAGGATTTCCGGAATTCTCCTTTTGACCAGCCCGGCTATAAAACTTTCCGGCCGTTCATATATTGTCTGAGGACCTCTGGGACTTCTACAGACCCGTCTGCATGCTGGTTGTTTTCCATGATTGCCCTTATGACACGGGAAGTCGCGACCTCTGTTGAGTTAAGTGTATGGACATGGTGTTTGGTTTCAAAGTCCTTTTTGTCCCGTACACGGATGTTCAATCCAACCGCCTGGTACGATGTGCAGTTCGAGCAGGACACCACTTCCTTGTAGGCATTCTCCCTCGGCATCCAAACCTCGATATCGTACTTCTTTGCAGCAACGGTCCCGATGTCCCCGGTGCAGATGTTGACAACATGATAGGGCAGGTCGAGCCCGATAAACAGTTCCTCGGCATTGGCCAGCAGCTCTTCATGGATAGTCCATGAGTCTTCCGGTTTGCAGAATACGAACTGTTCCACCTTGGTGAACTGGTGGACCCGGAACAGACCTTTGGTATCAAGGCCATGCGCGCCGATCTCCCGGCGGAAACAGGGAGAAATTCCTGCAAGGCGAAGGGGGAGATCTCTTTCTTCGAAGATTTCGTCCTGATACATAGCTCCGATTGGATGTTCGCTGGTTGCAATCAGGTACGAATCTTCACCATCAATTTTATACATCACTTTTTCGAAATCACCAAGATCAGTAACGCCTTCGTAGGAGGAGCGGTTGATCATATAGGGAGGAATTACGGGGATAAAACCTTTTTTCTCCAGAAGGTCGAGCGCATACCGCTGGAGTGCCAGGTCCAGCAGGACAAGACTCCCTTTGAGGAAATAAAAGCCGGCACCCGCGATTTTTGTTGCCCGTTCAAAATCAGCCCAGTTATTATCAACAGCAAGCTGGCCATGGTTTTTCAGTTCGAAGTCTGCAGCCCTCGGGGTGCCAACCTGTTTAATCTCAATATTCTCTGAAGCGTCTTTCCCAACCGGCACACTGCCGTGCAGAATATTAGGGAGGCGCATAAGGTAAATCTGGATCGTTTTTCTGATCTCTTCTGCCTCAATATCGCAGACACGGATCTTCTGCGGCAGGGCTGCGGCCTCTGCCATGAGGTCTTTTGCATCCTGGCCAGCCTTCTTTGCCGCGTTGATCTCCCGTGCAATGATGTTCCGCCGCTGGCGGAGTGTATCGGTCTCTACCTTTAGTTCCCGGGACCGAACATCTTTGTTCAGCAGGTCATCGATCCACCCAATCTTCTCGGGATCATTCCGTTTCTTCAAATCTTCTTTAACTATCTCCGGGTGTGCCCGGACGAACCTGATGTCAAGCATGGGACAACCTTCACCGTGTCGGTTTCTTCACTGATATGGGATGATAACCCATCATAATTTATCGTATTGATTCTTATGTTGAACCGATGTATGAGGTTTCCTACCGCACAGCCGGTTTTGTGGAAATTGATCTGATCTGCCCCCTCTGGGAACAGCTCAATGAGCATCACCATGAAAGATCATCCCGGTTCAGAAAGCACTATGAACGAATGACCTTTATGGACCGGAGAGCCCATTTTCAAAAAATTCAAAAGACCGGACATCTGCGCCTGGACCTGGCTGTTGATTGTGCGACAGGCCGGTATATCGGGTATTGCGTTTCTTCACTTTCACCAGAAAAAGCGGGTGAGGTCGAGTCCCTGTTCGTGGAGGCTGGATACCGGTCAAAGGGGATTGGGACCGCCCTCATGAGAAGGGCACTCTCCTGGATGGATTCTGAAGGGTCCTTGAGGAAACGGGTTTCCATTGGGGATGGCAATGAGGCCGCATGTGTCTTTTACAAAAAATTCGGATTTTACCCGCGAATGACGGTGCTGGAGCAGGCACCCGGGCAGTTCTGAACTGTTTGTGTTCATGAACACTATCGCTGCCGAAAATCCTTAAACCTTGGAGCGAGAGTTATCTGTATCATGCGGTCCGGCCGGCTTCTTGTCTTTGTTTATAACTGTGACCGGGGAAACCTGTCTGCGATCAAGGATTATTCACAAAAACGTGCGGCCGAGAAGCCACCGGAATGTAACCTGCTCGACCTTATCTCAAGCCCGGTTGGGATAAAAAAAGCCTGGAAACGATACATCCGGGAACTCAGAATACCTTCACGGTTCCTCTATCACGATGAATATGAGGAGGAATTCGGGGAGCTGCTTACCCCCCTGCCGGCGGTCTTCCTGCATCACCAGAAGTCAAGAAGCCTCTTCATTTCTGCAGATGAACTTGCCAGGGTACGGACCATCGAGGACCTGATTGCGCAGGTGCAGGAAAAAATGGGACAGATATCGATACTCCAGGAAAAGTGACAGATCCGCGGGAACTTTCGTTCCAAAAAAAAAGGATCAGCTGCTGCCAACCCGTTTCTTGTACTCGAAGACCTTGTCAACGACCTTAAAGGATCCCCCGTTATAGTAATTGGCAGTGATCTCAACGCGATCGGTCTTTTCGGTTCCCTTGATGGTGATGAAGGTACCACGGTTTTCCGGCTTGAAGGTTTTCGTCTCAACAGTACCGTCGGATTTCGTCAGGGTCACAACCAGTTCCCGCACCCCGAATTGTCCCGGGCCCCCCTGAAATGTCACGGTGATCATGTGGGTGATAGCATCCCGTTCAACATCTATGATCAGGGCGAGGTTTGGTGGAGGTGCCTGGGTCGGACCCGCTGTGAGGGAGACTGAACTGGTCCCGCTGGTATCCGCTGTTGTTGAAGGAGCCGCAGGAAAACCGGGGTTCATGGTAACCGGTGCTTCTTTCGGATTCAATGGAGGCGAGCCGGAACCTGTGAACATTGGCAGCCCGATAAAAAAGACTGCAGCACCAAGGAGAGCCAGGATGATAACGCTGCCAATGATCACGGTTCTTGAGAAAGCAGGTTCTTTTTCACCGGGCTCTTTCCGCATTCCTGCATCGCCGGAACCCGGGTCCGGACTGGTCCAGACATCAACTGCAGCGGCGACCTTTGACACTTCGACCGGTATCACCTTCTCCGCTGATTTTCCATGAGTCTGGGATTTTGCGGCAGGTGCCGGCTCCCGTGCTTGGGGTTTCGGTGGGGCGACCGCGGCTCCCGTGTTTATCACTTTCATGGCAGGCTCTGTGGTAGACCTGACTTCACTTTTCCCTGCGGGTTCAGGTCCAGCTGAACCCCGGGGTACATCTGGCGAGGAAATACCCGGGGCTTCCACCAGGGTCTCATGTACAGGCGGTTCTGAACGGGATGACCCTTTCTGGACATTGAGTGCTTCGCCGGATGGGGGAAGCGGAGCTGCAACCGGTATGGTATCTTTCTTACCGGGTGATACCGCAGGCGAAGGAAGAGCTACCAGTGTACCACAGGCCTCGCAGAACTTAACATTCGGTGCGAGCGATGCACCGCACTTCAGGCAGACCGGGACGACATCGATCTTCGCACCACAGGCCTCGCAGAATTTCATCCCGGGTGCAACCGGGCGGCCGCATTTTGAGCAGGATTTGGGATTTTCCATCATGAATATACACCAACAGATTTGGCACGATTAATGCTGATATGACTAATAATCTATTATAGTACCTATATGCATTTTGTTTTCACACGAACCGGGCAGAATGAGGGGGGTATCAGGTTACTTTTGCCCCGCATTTGCTGCAGAATTTTTTGCCTTCCGCAACATCTGCCCCGCACGTGGTGCAATGCCGGCCCAGGGTTGATGCGGGAGCTGGCGGGGATGCCTGTTGAGGATCTGCAGCCGGAATCCCGATAAACGTCGGGTCCGACAGGATATTATTCATCAGATCCAGCAGTTCTCCGGCAGTGATGCATTTCACGATCACCTCTTCTGCATGCCCTTCGAGATACAGGATATCGTTTACCCCTGCCTGGAGGGAGAGGAAACTCCCTCCCCACATGGTATTGTCCTTGTCAAGCCTGAGTGATTCCAGGACAACGAAACTGTCCATGATCAAAAACCTGCTGGTCATCTCGTAGAGACTGGCACTGAGCGAGAAACCTCCGCTTTGCTGCCGGACCATCCCTTTTTCTCCAAGGCTTTTCAGACCGCTCTCGATCTGTACCGGTGTCGGGGAGCCGTTTTGGATGATCCGTGACTGAAGGATGAATTCAAGGGACTGAAAATTCTTTTTGGGGTTCTTGACCTGGTCCATGATGGCATCGAGACTGAATACTGCATTTTGCGGTTCTGTCCCGTCAGCCAGTCCGTGGAGAAGGGTTTTTCGTTCAAGGTCCATCAGCGCAAAAAGGGCAAGCACCTCTTTTTGGGAAAATTCGCCATTGAATGTTGTACTGGAAAGGAAGCTGTGGCCGATATGCTGGTCCATGAGCCTGAATGCCTGATCGATTCCCGGGGGGTCCTCAACAACGAGCCGGTTACCATTATGGAGCACCGATACCGCTTCTGAACTGTCAGTCGGGAAATAGACAAGGAATTCAAAGATTTTTTCCCCGGCACTGAATTTCAGGCGGGCAAAACCCCGGGCCTGAGCCAGCGTGGAAAATGCATGCCGGTACTCCTGCTTTATCTGACCGGCCCCGTCAAGGATCCCTGCTGCACGGATCCGTGCTGCTGCATCGCCGGGAACCTGCCCGCCTTTCCCTTTTAATAGGGATATCGGGCTTTTTTCAACGGAGAGCATTGCTCCTGCTGCTTCGAGAAGATCCTCTTCAATTGTGAACGTATTATTTTTAGCCATGGTAATTCCATCCGTTCTCTGGTTCATACATCCTGTACCAAATTCGTTATTTTCCAATTACGTCCTTGATCGCATCGGTACCGTAACTGGGTCCCCATCCTTTCAGCCATCCCTTGCCCGCATTTCCGAATGCACGTCCCGCGATCTCGGCCTTGTTTGAACCAAACATCCTCATTGCCAGGGGATCCGGATTGACTTTTATCTCCCTGTTCAGCCAGTCAACAACCTGCCCGGTTTTGCCTTGGGTTCCCAGTTTCTCGCCCAGTTTCCCGAATCCCTTGTCAACAAGGGCATCCCCGGCAAGGTCTACCCCTGCCTTGAGCACCCCTTTTCCGATATGTTTTGCATAATTTCCCCCTTCGGCCATGCCTTCTCCCAGGCCTTCGCCCACATTGGTTCCGACTTTGTAGACTTTGGCGATGGTTTTACCGGCAGGTCCGGTGACCTGGCTTAAGACATCGATGCTCTTGTCACACCCCCATTTTATCCATTCCAGCTTATTGACCACGCTGTCCAGATAGCTCCCATATTCAGACCATCCCGCCGCTTCATCAGCAGCTGCATCCCGCTGCTTACCAATGAGATCACGGCGTCTCTGCTGCTCGGGGGTAAGAATTTTCTTTCCCGTAACCGGATCGATCCCCTGGGACATGGCTTTGAGTTTCTTCGCCGCATCGATCGCTGCCTGTGCTGCTGCTGATTCCGCCTCGGCCTTTGCTTTCCAAGCGGCAATTTCCGCATCTTTCACCTTCTGATCGGCGAGGAACTTATCATAATCCGGATCGTACCATGTCCCCTCATCAGTGAGCCAGTGCCCGTCGGGCTGAAGGACTGCTGTCCTTGTCACACCCCGTCCATCAACAAACGTTGTCTTGTCCCCGACAAACGGTCCCTGTGGAGCAGTCGGTGGTTCAGGTGTGACGGGCTGCTGGACACCTGCGCCGGCTCCCGCCGCACCTGTTGCTCCCTGAAGGAGTGTCTGGGCAATGATTGGTCCATTGATGAGGATGGAAAGGATCGTTGCAATTAGGCCGGCCATGCCTTCCGCATAACCGTCCGTTCTCAGGCAGTCCTGGGCATTGAGCGGATCGCGCTCACAGTCATCCGCCAGCACGGGCGCAATGACGCACGAACAGAGCATGATTGCAAAGAGGATGATGGCAGTCGCTGGTACGGGTCCTTTTCTGGAGATAACAATACCTGGTTGCGGGTCTCTTGTTATGGCGTAGGCGGCGAACGTCCCGACAACCATATTGGCCTGCATGAGGGGGTACTGGCTGATATTGAAAATATTGTAGAGTATCCACGCGGTAAGGAACGGGATTGCGATTCCCAAGCCTATCAGGAGGATCTTAGAGATCTTTTTCCGGTGCGGCTGGAGCGGCTCTAGCATCCGGTCGAAATCCGCCCGGAACCACACCAGGATGACGGGGATCCCGATCATCAGGAGCGGGGTGATGAGATCAAATCCTTCCCTGCCGCTGCGGACGCTCCCGTACAGGAACCAGAGAACAGCAGCTGCAATACCGCCCAATATGGAGAGGAGATCCCACCATTTCTGGGGCCTTTTCGCAAGAGGGACGTCTTTTGATACCTTCCTGAACTCATCGACCGTCATAAGGGATGATTTGAATTCATTGAAGTCCTTTGCCGGCTTTTGTGATGGCTGACCTGCCTGCCGCTCACCGGAAGGGGTTGCAGGCTGCCATGACGTGCCGTTCCAGCAGAGCCAGCCGGATGGTGATGGGGCAGGCTGCCATGTCCGGCCCGACGAATCGGTAACGCGGAGGGCATTGATTCCTGCGGCAAACTGATCCGGCGTGATCTGGCGGCTGCTGAGCTGGGCAAGAAGGTGGTTCCGTTTCTGTTCTGCTTCAGTAAAATCCATAAAAAATAACCCTGCCATTCTCTTCTGAAGGAGCAAATCTGTAGTGGTCAGGACTTAGTTGCATGTTTTTAATATTTGAGATTAGCGTTTGATTTACCGGCCATGATTAACAGGAAAAATGGAAATAAAAAAATCCCCAAAAAAACCCTGAATGAATCGGGATGCCCATCTCTTACCAGTTTTTTCCCGTGTGCAATGTAGGATCACATCCCGGTTTCAGATCCGCCCCTGGTGGGAAAAAGCGCTCCCCTCTATCCGGCTCAGCCCGCTGTTCGTACCGAGCCAGTAGGTACCATCGACGTCCTGGGTCATCGTTTTAACCTCATAGCCGGCAAGTCCGTCCTTCTCTGTCACAATCGTCCATGAACCGGGAATCCCGACCGCTATCCCGTCATACTCCGACCCGATCCACATCCTGCCGTCCCTGTCTTCATACACAGACCGTGTGGATTCTCCGGCAAGCCCGTCCTGCACCGTCAGGCTGGTCCATTCCCCCCCCCGGTACCGGGCTGCGCCCCCGTGGCGGGAGAAGCCGGTCGCTGCCCATATCGTCCCGTCCCGTGTCTGCGTTATACCTCTCACAGACAGGTGCGGCAGGCCATCGCGGATGGAAAACGATGTCCAGGCAGTACCGTTCAGCCGGTACAGGCCACCGCGGACAGGCTGGCCGCAACCGACCCAGAGGTCCCCGCCCCGGTCCTCGAACAGGACATCCGCGGATGCTATGGACACGGTGCCGTTTCCCAGAAGACTCGTCAAGCGGCTGTCACGGTAAGACAGGACATCAGTATCCGTCCCGATAATGATCGTTCCATTGCTCCGTTGCACCAGGCTGAGCACCTTTGAGAACGGTACCCCGGGAGCAGGTGCAATCACCTCCCATGAACCCTGCCAAAAATGCGCCAGCCCCCCGTCATGCCCCACCCAGATTCCGCCATCGCGGTCCCGGAGGATCTGCCGCACATACCCAAATGAAGGAACATTCCCCGGCGTGGCAGTCCTTGTCCCCGATACACGATCGATGAGAACCACCCCGTCCTTTCCCCCGGTCCAGATGGTATCGTTCACGATGATGAGGGTTGACACCTCGTTGGGGGGGCGGATGATCTGCCATCCCGGGGGAGCTGACTGTACCTGGACATACCCTAGGAGATTCTGGAGGAGAACGATCATCAGTACGATAACCAGGATTCCTGCCAGGAGCTGGCCGGTGGCACCAAGATGCCTTATAAAATTATTTTCCCGCATCAGAACCCGTCATGGCAGATAGTACCGTTTTCGAACCGGATGATGGTACCATCAATTCGCTCCGCTTCGTACTCATCATGCGTTACATAGAGCATACGCGATCCGGTTTCCCGCACCGATTCAAGGATCAGCAGGAGCAGATCCTCCCGGAGCGTTCGGTCAAGACTGGTGAGAGGTTCATCAAAGAGGAGGGTCGAAGGCCGCGGGGCAAGGGCCCGGGCAAGCGCGACCCTGCGGGCTTCCCCCCCGGAGATCTGGTCCGGGTACCGGGCAGAGAGCGTGAAAATTCCCATACGCTCCAGGAGACTGCGTGTCCGCAGCTGCTGTTCGCCAAAGGCCAGATCGCCCAGTGCAAACCGGATGTTCTCGGCAACGGTCATGTGCGGCCAGAGTGCCCCGTTCTGGAACACAAATCCGATAGATCGTTCTGAAGGCGGCACCATGGTGCCGGGGCTGCTCATAAGCCTGCCATCCATTGTGATGGTGCCGGTATCCGGTTTCTCAAGGCCGGCGATGAGACGGAGGAGCGTGGTCTTACCGCTGCCGGAAGGGCCGAGAAGCGCGATCCGTGCATGGTCAGGTATGGTGAGCGAGACCCGGTCCACAACCCGATACGTATCAAAAGTCTTACTGATTTCATTGAGTTCGATCATGGTATCACGGCAAATCTCCTCGTATACCGCTACCCCGGCTGACCCGCCACAGCAAAAGGATAGTGCCTGAACTTACCCCCAGTGTCAGTACGGTTACCATCAGGCATAAGCCTGCCACATCGGAAGACGACCCGTAATGGAGATAGTTGTAGATACGCATGGTAATCGTGGCATGCCCCGGTGGTGAGACGATCAGCGTGGCACCCAGTTCAGCGAGTGTCAGTGATGCAAGGATGCCCGCTGAGACGACCAGCCCGGGTGCAAAGAGCGGGAGGTGGATCCGTGTCCAGGCATCAAATCTGCTTTTCGCAAAGACCGTTGCAGCATCGAAGAGGAGCGGGTCTATGAAACGCATCTGGACAAAGAGGATGATCGCGGCGAAGGGGGAGAATTTTATGACGGAAACCATGGCAGGCATAATAAGTGCCGGGTAGAATGCAGAGAAGAACGGAAGGTTTCCCATCGTGATCATCCCAATCCCGATAAGGGGAGCCGGAACGGCGAGCGGGACGAGGACAATAAGCCATGCAGCAGCACCGCGGAAACCCGGCCGCTTCAGTTCCTGCGCTGCGGCAAGCGCCAGTGGCAGGGAAATGAGAATGACCAGGACAGCGGTCAGCAGGCTGTAGGCCAGTTCTTCCTGTGCCATAAGGATGGATGCAAAAAAAACGTTTGGGCTTTCAAAAGCCAGGAAAAGTCCTGAGAAGAGGACAAGGATCTGGACCGCCACGAGAACTGTCGAACCTGCCTGCAGCACACGGAACCAGCCCGGGAATTCCGGGAGGGTGGCAGACCGTGCCGGGATCCAGCCGGGAGTCTGGGCGAGCGTTCGGATCCCCGCCCTGCTCGCGACCATGACAAGAAAGGTGACCAAAAGGAGCGGCACGGCATAGAGCACTGCCTCGGCAGCGCTGTTGGAGGCACTGAACTGCGCAAATATATCAAGCGCATATACATCGGCACCGAACAGCGAGGGCACGGAATAGTCCGTGCAGCACAGGAGGAAAACGAAACCGAACGCTGCCCCCAGTGCCGGGGCAGCCATAGGCAGGATAATACGCCAAAGGACGACAATATCGGAACGGACGAGCCGGCCGGCATCGACGAGCCGGATATCAAGGGAAGCAAATGCAAGCCACGACAGGAACGCGGAGAGCGGGAGGAGAGCCATCAGTTCTACCCAGAAACTTACCAGCCATCCGGTTGCCGGAAGGCCGGGGACTATCAGATGGGCACCGTGAATCGCTTCAGACCAGGTAAGTGCGTGGATATACGGGGGTATTCCCGCAAGGGCAAGCAGCATTAAAAGTATGCCATACCGCAGTTTTCCCGGGAGTCTGAACAGGGCTGAAATGAAGAGGATGCCAATCAGTAAGCCGCTACCGGCAACTGCTGCAGCGAGTCCGACGCTCGCAGCGAGGAGGCCGGTTCTCCGTGGCGTGAGAACCAGGGGGGATGTGATGTCTGCAGATCCTGTCATATATGCCTGGACCAGATCAAACGAAAGACCAATCAGGGGGCAGAGTATCAGGAGAAAAAACAGGATTGTCGCAAGCGTAACGGCGATTCTTTCCGGTGAAAGCCTGGCAGCGAATCGATGAAAAAAAGAGGAGGTTGTCATGGCAGTTCAGCGATAACTTACCGGACAAAAATTTCCGTAAGGTCCTTCCTGGCAGGTTCGAGAGAATTGTAGATATCCTGGTATGTCACCGGAATAGTCCTAATGCCGGTACTGTTGATACAAGGAGAACCCGGGATATCCCGTACCGGGATCTGGATCCAACCGGAGGAAACCATGGCGGACTCCTGTCTCTTTTCCAGCAGGTAATCCATGAAGATTTTTCCTTCCTGTGGGCCGGGTGCACCTGCGATCAGCGCGACCGTATTGGGTATGACCAGAGTCCCCATCTGTCCTTCACCCTGGTCCGGGATGATAATCGTCACATTCTTCCCATTCTCCACTGCCCCGCAGGCATCATCGGTATCGGTCAGCCCGTACGTGATGCGGCTATCCGCAACAAGGTCACGGACAACCGAATTCCCGTCAACGGTCCGCACACCACGGTTGTTCAGGGAAGTGAAAAATTCCCGGGCTTTTTCTTTCCCGAGATAGCCATATAAAGCTGCAGCCTGAGTTGCGGTGGTGCCGAACATCGGGTACGCAATCCCAACGCTTTTTGCAGGATATTTCTCATCGAGCATATCGTACACGGAATGTGGGTATTGCGATGGCGCGAGCAGGTCGGTGTTGACAATAAAGATCCGTGCGCGTCCGCCAAAACCCGTCCAGAAACCTTCAGGATCCCGGAACCGGGCCGGGATATCTGCCGCTGAGGGCGAGTGGTAGGGTGCGAGCACATGTTCGTTCTTTAAGACCATTGTCTGGCTGAATTCACCGCTCCAGAATACATCGGCCTGAGGCCGGGCTTTTTCGGCAATGAGGCGGTTCACAAGTCCCGTGGTCTTCGCGGCTTCCACGTCATAGACCGGCATGACACGGATGCCGGTCTCGTTCTCAAATGCGTCAAAGACCTGTTCGGAATAGACCTGGTCAACGGAAGTGTAAACAACAACGGTCCTCTCCTGCCCGCTGTTCTGCCCCAGAATACCAAAAGCAGCGCTGATGATGATGACAACAGCGATACCAAAAGCAAGTTTCATGGAACGTCCGGTCATGGAACATCACGAATCAGAGAATATACAGGTATCTTCCCCGGGAGTTTTTAAAAACCATACGGTTTTTGTTTTTTCATCGTCATCGATCGTCTGTTCTGGCCACCCTGAAAAATATTCGTTTGCTTTATCCGTATGCTTATGTACCAGGATCAACCATCATATTCTGATATCACGGGACGCGTCTGTCATGAAGATTGCAGTATCAGGGAAAGGCGGGACCGGCAAGACATTTCTCGCGGGAACACTGGCTGCACATTTTGCGGCCGGGGGACATCCGGTCATAGCCATAGACGCAGATCCTTCACCCAATCTGGCAGTAACCCTGGGACTGAGTCTGGAGGAAGCCGGAAAGATCCTTCCCATTGCAGAGAACGGCGAACTGATCCGGCTCAAGACCGGCACTGACTATTCGGGCGTGTTCCGGCTCACCTTCACGGTTGACGATATTATTGAAAACTATGCTGTGCCGACACCGTCCGGTGCACATCTGATGGTGATGGGGACCGTCCGTTCCCTGGGCTCCGGGTGCGCCTGCCCCGCCCATTCCGTGGTAAAGGCACTCCTCCGGCACCTGATCGTTGATCGCAATGAGATCGTCATCCTCGACATGGATGCTGGGATCGAACATCTCGGCCGGGGTACTGCAGAGCATGTCGATACCCTGCTGGTTGTTTCAGACGCAAACCGGAAATCGCTTGAGGTGGCAAAGACCATCTGCCATATGGCACAGGACTCGTCTATCCGACAGGTAGTTCTTATCGGTAACCGGCTTTCAAGCCCTGCACAGGAACAGGTCCTCAAAGTATTTGCGGAAAAGACCAAAATCCCCCTCCCGGCCCTGATCCCCTTCGACCAGGGGGTATTCGACAACGGTATCAGTGGCGACCCGGTTGATGAAAAACGGTCTCCTGCCATGCGGGAAGTCAGGAATCTCGCCACGTTGCTTGAATCCGGTCAATTAAAAAAAACTGATGCCCCGGTGAACTGATGAAAACGATTGTTACCATGGGAAGGGGCGGGACGGGAAAGACCAGTTTTGTTGCCCTGATGGCGAAGTACCTGATCAATACCAGGGCTTTCCCGGTTCTCCTCGTTGATGCAGATCCCGACCAGAACCTTGCGGAGATGGTGGGCGTGGACCTTGAAGCTGCAGGGAAAAAAACGATTGCAGAACTGCTCTCCGAGACGTTCATCGAAAAAGGCGGGACAACGTTCGGGATCGCTCCCTCCAGACGGATCGAGAACCGTCTGTGGGAGCAGGGGTTGTATGAAGGCGGGAATTTTGACCTGATCGCGGTCGGGACGAAATGGATTGAAGGTTGTTACTGCCTCCCTGACGCAGCCCTGAAAAATGCCCTGGGCACGATAACACGACAGTACGGGTATATCCTGATCGATTCACCGGGCGGGCTCGAGCACCTGAACCGCAAAATTGCGAGCGATGTCGATATCATCTTTGATATCATGGGGCCGTCCGGCAAATCGTTTGCCCATGTCCGAAGGGCTCACCGTGTTATCCGTGAAGTCGGGATACGGTTCAACAGATTTTTAATCCTGGGTGGCCACGCCTTCCCGGCCACCCTGGGCGCGAGAGCAGAAGCTGAGACCGGTTTGTCGTATGCCGGAAAGATAGACGATGACCCGGTTGTCGCGGAACGCGTGCTGGCGGGTGAAAGTCTCCTGGATCTTCCGGTCACTTCACCAGCGTATCGTTCCGTTGCTTCGATCCTTGATCCCGTTCTGGCGGATCCCTGAAGAGGCATTCATGTCCATGGAAGGAAACGAATTGTTGGAAAGGGCAAAAACCCTCTCCGGTCAAGGAAGGACCCGTGTTCATATCATTCAACATATTCCTCCTGAAGGGGATTAATTTGCCCCGAAAAATGAGGTCCGCTGATCCGGAACCTTAAAAGAACCTCAGATGCGCGGGGAATCTGAAAATAATAATTCAGCACATTTGAAATCATCGGACCGGCGCTCCCGGGATCTTTTCGCTCACGCCTGAGCCCCTCGACGGCGGACGGGGACGAACGCGATATCACTGATTTAACCAGAATCCCTGTACAGGTAATACAACACTATCGCCGCCGGGGCGCCCTGGTGGCAGGGCGAAACCCCGGGTGCGTCAGATTTTTCCAGTCCAAAGCGGATTCACTTTTGTGTATTCTCCACCGAACAGGTAAATTGTGCTCTGGAGAAATCCTCTATGAGAAATTATATTGATGAGCGATAGGGCCACGGGCGCTCGCCGCCTCGCCGGGGCTCGCCCCGTGGAGTATGGCCGGGTAAGGGGGGACAAGGGGGCCTGCCCCCGCATGCTGCCTCCCCCTCTGGGAGAGAGAGGGGGTAACCCTCATAATTACCACAGAGGGTCACTGACACCATAAGACCAGGTTTTTTACCGAGCCGTAAATTGTGCAATTTTTCTCGCTGTTATCTTTTCTTAGATTCAGATGGAAAAAAAATGCATATCCCCCCCCTTTTTCCCGGTATTGCGATGTATCAATAACCATGATGAAGAACCAAGGATTCTGTCTTCGGGCTCAGTCGGGACTGCAACCAAGGTTTTCGTAAACTGTTTTATTCCGCGATGGCAAGGACGAGTCTGCATATACCAACTTCGATAACCTTATCTGACCCATACCGCAATGTATTGTTTATTTACAGGGGTGGTGAACTCCGTGAGCAGGAAAGGGGTCAGTCTCAGCATCAAGGAACTGGATTCGGATATTGCACGCTTCAGGGATATCAGCATCTCCATCGGCTCAGTGCACCAGGACACCTGGCATGAACCGATGGGTCCGACACCGTTCCCGACCCTTTCCACGCTCCGGGCATGGGACCATACCCTCCTTGCCCGGTACAAGCCATTCTACCTGCCGTTCTGCGATCTCTGCTGTCTCTGTACCTATGGCAAATGTGACCTGACGAACAACAAGCGGGGCGCCTGCGGGATATCGATGGCTTCCCAACAGTCCCGGACCGTCCTGCTTGCTGCCTGTATCGGTGCTGCAACCCATACTGCCCATGCCCGGGAACTTCTCACCTACCTTATCGGGCGGTTTGGCCGGGACGGACCGATCAATGTCGGGGATGTCGGCGTGGAAGTGGAAGCTCCGATCACCCGGCTCGTCTGTGGGATCCGGCCGGAGACGCTTGGTGACCTTGAACCTGTTCTCGACTACTGTGAAAACCAGATTACCCAGCTGCTCGCGGTCACCCATACGGGCCAGGAAGGGAACAACCTTGATTTTGAATCCAAGGTCTTCCATGCAGGTATGATCGACCATGTGGGCATGGAGATAGCTGATATTGCCCAGGTATCGTCGCTTGGTTTTCCGAAGGCAGATCCTGAATCCGCGCTGGTGGATCTCGGTTTCGGGACCGTGGATACGAAAAAACCGGTCATTCTCGTCATAGGCCATAATATTGCCCCTTCGGCAGGAATTATCGATTATCTCCGGCAGCAGGGGCTTCAGTCGGAAGTTGAGGTTACCGGCATCTGCTGCACGGCGCTGGATATCACCCGCTATTCCTCCCGCGCAAAAGTTATCGGTCCCATTTCATGGCAGCTCCGCTATATCCGCAGCGGGGTCCCGGATGTCATCGTAATTGATGAACAGTGTGTCCGTGCAGACACGCTCCAGGAAGCGGCAAAGATACACGCTCCCCTGATAGCAACGAGCGAAAAAAACTGTCTGGGTCTCCCGGACCGTTCGGGCGATGCTGCAGATGATATAGTCAGCGGTTTTGCTGACAGGAGCGTTCCCGGCGCACTGATCCTTGACCCTGATAAAGTCGGGGAAGTTGCGGTCAGGACTGCCCGGACGATAGCCCCGAAACGGAAAAAACAGGGAGTTGAACTCTCAAAAGAGGACCTTGTCCGGCTTGCGAAAAAATGCACCCAGTGTATGCTTTGCCGGAGGGCCTGCCCGAACGACCTGCCGATTGCCCAGGCGATAAAATCTTCGGCCGGCGGGAATCTCTCCCTGCTGGATGAACTCTATGACGATTGTGTAGGCTGCGGCCGGTGCGAGTCGGCCTGCACCCAGAAGCTCCCGGTCCACAGCCTGATCCTTGCCGCGGCAAACCGGACAACGCGAAACGAGTCCTACTGTATCCGGACCGGCAGGGGTCCGATCCAGGATACCGAGATTCGCAAGGTTGGCGGACCTATTGTTCTTGGGGAGATTCCTGGTGTTGTGGCGTTTGTTGGCTGTGCCAATTACCCGAAAGGATCGCGGGAAGTGGCAGAGATGTGCATGGAATTTGCAAAACGCCGGTATATTGTCTGCACCTCAGGATGTGCGGCGATGTCTGCCGGCATGTACCGCAACGAGGACGGCAGGACAGCCTATGAACAATATTCCGGAGCTTTCGAGGCCGGGGGGATTGTGAACGTAGGATCCTGTGTGTCGAACGCTCACATAGCCGGTGCAGCAATCAAGATCGCGAGCATCTTTGCAAAACGCCCGCTCCGGGGCAACTACGAGGAGATCGCAGATTACGTGTACAACCGTGTCGGGGCGGTCGGGGTTGCCTGGGGAGCCATGTCCCAGAAAGCGGCCTCCATTGCTGCGGGATTCTGGCGCCTCGGCATCCCGGTCGTTGTCGGCCCGCACGGTACCAAGTACCGGCGGATGCTCCTTGGCAGATCTGACAGATCAGAGGACTGGTCCGTGTACGATGCCCGCAATGGTGAGAAGGTCTGTACCGGTCCTGTTCCGGAACATCTCTTCTTTGCCGCAGAAACCAAGGAGGAGGCAATGGTCATGGTGGCAAAACTGACCATGCGTCCCAATGACACGGGCAAGGGAAGGGCAAACAAACTTGCCAACTATATTGACCTTCACAAACGGCTTGTCGGGGGCATCCCTCCCGATCTCCACCTCTTTGTGAGGAACCCTGCCGATATCCCCCTCACGCTGAAAGATGAAGTCATCCGTCACCTGGAACAGCACCCTGACTGGAAGGAGCAGCCGATTCCCGACCCAACGCTCCTTCCCCGGCTCATCCACGCAAAGAGGGTGTGAGTTCTCATGCCGCTGAGCGAGTCCTGGCTGACCGCAGAGATCCCGGGGCCCAAGAAGGCGTCCCTGATCATCAAACCCGATATTGCGGATGCTATCATCCACCGTGCAAAACACCCGATCATGATCGTGGGCCATGGGATTGTCGAATATGATGTTGAAGGACTCAAACTGATAGATTATCTCATTGAACTTGCAACCAAGGCAACTATCCCGGTCGTTGTTACCGCCAGCACAAACCGTGAATTCCTGAACCGGGGATTCAGTCCGGTTGCCCTGATGCCCGCGGTGGATATCGGAAACCGTCTGACGGATCCCAAATGGAAAGGAATCGATGGTAAAGGGTCCTATGATCTCGCCATCTTTGTCGGTCTGCCATACTACATGGAATGGACCATCTTGTCCGGCCTCAAGCATTTCGCACCGGCATTAAAGACCATGACGCTCGACTGCGTGTACCAGCCCAATGCAAGCTGGTCGTTCCCAAACAGTACTATCAAGGACTGGATCGTGAACCTCAAGGGCATTGTTGAAGGGCTGGGGGACTAGAGCCGGAGCCAATCATGTTCGAACAGATTCCTGTCGAAGTCGGGCTTGTCCACGAAGGCGAACGTGTCCGGAAAAATGACATGCAGGTTGAGCTGGGCGGACCTGCCGAAGCGGAGAAATGCGAGCTTGTCCGCGTCCGCAAAGCCGAGACGATCACTGATGGAGAGATCGCGATCATCGGCCCGGATATCAGCACTATGGAAGAGGGGAAACATTACCCCCTTGGCATCCTGGTGGAGATCGCCGGTCCGAAAGTCGAACCGGATCTCGAGGGAGTTATCGAACGGCGGATCCATGAATATTCCAACTACATCGAGGGCTTTATGCACCTCAACCAGAGGTACGATATCTGGATCAGGCTCTCGAAAAAGTCTTATAAAAAAGGACTGAACTCGTTCCGGTTTATCGGGAAGGTCATGCTCGAACTGTTCCGGAACGAGCTCCCCATCCTTGAGAAGGTTCAGATCACGTTCATCACCGATCCGGAAAAGCTGAAACCCTTGTACAGGGAGGCCCTTGAACAGTATGAAGCACGGGATGCCCGGGCCCGCGGACTCCTGGACGGGGATGTTGATGTCTTCTACGGCTGTGCGCTCTGCCAGTCCTTTGCCCCCACCCACATCTGCGTTATCACCCCTCAGCGGTATGCGAACTGCGGCGCCATCAGCTGGTTTGACGGACGTGCCGCTGCCGGAATCGACCCGAAAGGACCGATCTATACCATCGAGAAAGGCGAGTGTCTTGATCCTGAGAAAGGCGAATATACCGGAGTGAACGAGAGCGCGAAAAAACGATCCATGGGCGAGATCAGCCGCGTATTCCTGTATTCCGCGTTCGGGTATCCCCACACGTCCTGCGGGTGTTTTGAAGGGATTGCATTTTACATACCGGAAGCCGATGGTTTCGGGATTGTTCTCCGTGGGTTCCGTGACCTTACGGTGAACGGTCTTGCCTTCTCCACCATGGCGGACTCAACGGCAGGAGGACGGCAGGTTGACGGGTTCCATGGCATATCGATCGAGTACATGCGTTCGTCCCTGTTCATGCATGCTGATGGCGGGTATAACCGGGTGGTCTGGATGCCGGCCGAGACAAAGGAACGGCTCAGGGATTTTATTCCCGCGTCTGTCTGTCCCGCAATCGCTACGGAAAAGGATGTAAAAACCATACCGGAACTGAAACATTTTTTAACAACCCATAACCACCCGGTTGTCCAGCGGTGGACATCCGAAGAGGAGACTCCCCCAAAACCCGGCAACAGTCCGCCGGTCTTCTCTGCAGGGGATATCCCGATCACAACCGGAGGTTTCCGGATCATCCTGAAGAATGCCAGGATCACCGCGGAAAAAGTGATCATCCTGCCGGTCAAAGCCCCGGAACCAGGCGGAGGTGAGCATCGTGGCAAAAAAAAGTAAAGAGCGGCAGGACCCGGCTGACGGAGCGGACGTGCTCTCGCTCGCTCCCCGGATCCTCGAGCTCCTGGAAGGCGTGCAGCAGCTGGAACTTGAAAACTTCTCTATGGAGATCGGCGATCTTGACCTGTTCATCCCATCGCAACAGTATTCCCTTCCGGGGCTGTCTCCCACCAGGACCCCGACCCTGCAACAAAAACCCATGGAGCTTGTTCGCGAATCGTATCATCCCCACACCGCCAGCTATGTCGGCCATATCCGGGAGGTGACACTCGGGGCAACAAAAGCGGATGGCGGGAGCCGGGCAAGGACCGTTACCATTGGCGGGTCAACAGCACCGGCCTATGCAGATATCCTGATTCCCCCGGTTCACCCACCTGCACTTTCCCTTGATGTCTTTGATATGCCGATCACCCTTCCCCGGGTGCTCAGGGAGCATGTTGCCGATGTTCTGGATGATCCTGCTGAATGGGCCCGGATGAATGTGAAAAAATTCGGTGCCGATATCATCACGATCCACCTGATGAGCACCGACCCGCTGATCAAGGATACCTCACCCCGGCAGGCAGCCAGGACCGTGGAGGAGATCCTCCAGGCAGTGGATGTCCCGGTCATCGTCGGTGGCTGCGGCGACCCGAAGAAGGATGCCTCGGTCTTTACCGAGGTGGCCGCAATGGCAGCCGGTGAACGGCTCCTTTTGAATTCGGTCACGCTCGATATGGCCGAAGCCAAAACTCTTGGAACCGTTGCCGCGGCTGCCCGCGATAACGGCCATCTCCTGCTCGCTTTTACCGGCCTCGAACTGAACAATGCAAAGGAGCTCAACCGGCGTTTGTATGAGTACATTCCCCCGGAACAGATCGTGATGGACCTGACAACCGTTGCGCTCGGCTATGGTCTTGAGTATTCTTTTACCATCCATGAGCGTGCCCGGTATGCTGCCCTGATGGGGGATACCGAACTTGCCCACCCGGTCATCTCTGCGGCAACGAATGCATGGGCTGCCCGGGAAGCGTGGATGGCCATGTCCCCTGAATATGGTTCCCGGGAACTCCGTGGTCCTGTCTGGGAGACACTCAACGCCATAACCCTGCTCCTGGCCGGCGTTGACCTTTTCATGATGATGCACCCGGCAGCTGTGCTGACCTTAAAAGACATCATTCACCGGTTGGGGAGCCGGGGAGCAGTTGCTGCATCGCCGGCACATGACTGGGTAGGTGCGAGGATATCATGACGGTTATGACGACCTCCTCAATGCCGCGGAAAAAGGGGATCCGTGAGATCAGCCCGATAGATGTCTACAAGCTGCTCCCGAAGACCAACTGCCAGGAGTGCCACGAGTCCAACTGCATGGCATTTGCTACCAAGCTCGTGAACGGGGAGCTGGTGCTCACAGACTGCCCGCCGCTCTTCACGGGTGAGTACCAGGACGCCCGCGATGCCCTTTTGCACCTTCTCGCCCCCCCGGTAAGGGCTGTCACGTTCGGTTCCGGGGCACAGCAGTGCACCATTGGCGGAAAACATGTCCTGCAGCGTCACGAGTTCACGTACCACAACCCGACAGCAATTGCCATTGATGTGGATGACCTGATGCCGGAAGAGGAGCTGCGGGCCCGGATCAACAGGATCGGGCAGTTTACCTACAATTATATCGGCCGGAACCTGAGTCTGAATGCGGTTGCGATCCGGTCGATATCGGGAGATCCGTCCGCCTTTGGCAGGGCTGCAAAGGCTGTTGCCGGTTCAACCGGCCTTCCCATCATCCTTTGCTCGACGGACCCTGTGGTTATCAGGGCCGGTCTGGCAGAGACCAGAGACCGCCGGCCCCTCCTCTATGCAGCTACGGAAAAGAACTGGAAGGAGATGGCCGACCTCGCGCTTGCTTTCCACGTTCCGCTCGTTGTCCGTACAAACGGGGATCTTTCGCTCCTGCGCACCCTTATCAGAACCCTGAACGCCTGCGGTCTTGCCGACCTGGTTCTGGACCCCGGAACCCTTGCGGAAGACGGCCTTTTTGAGACCATTCATGCATTCACCGCCATCCGGACGGCAGCCTGCCGGGATTTTGATGAACTCTTCGGACACCCGCTCCTGGGAGTGCCGCTGGCTGTCTGGACCGGCGGGGAGATCTCCATGGATGTGCTGAAATGGCGCGAGGCTGTTACCGCGTCTATGCTCCTTTCCCGGTACGCCGATATCCTCATCATGCACAGCCTCGATGGATGGGTGCTCCTGCCCCAGCTTATCTGGCGCTTTAACCTGTATACAGACCCGAGAAAACCGGTATCCGTGGAATCCGGAATACGGATATTCGGCAAGCCGGATAAAAATTCGCCCGTCCTCATCACAACCAATTATGCACTCACGTTCTTTACCGTAGAGTCCGATATCAAGGCCGCGAACCTCGACTGTTTCCTGCTTGTGGTGGATTCCGGAGGACTGAGTGTCGAGAGCGCGGTTGCCGGCAGGTACTTCTCAGCCGACTCAATCGTGACCGCTCTGAAAGACATGCAGGCTGAAACTCTCGTGAACCACCGGATCCTTATCATCCCGGGCCTTGCAGCCCGTCTGAGCGGGGAGACCGAAGAGGCTACCGGCTGGAAGATCCTTGTCGGACCAAAGGATTCATCCGGCCTCCCGCAGTATCTCAAAGAGCACTGGCCTCCCCGGTCCGATACGGCCTGAAAAAAAACCGGACATTCCTACCATGCCCCTCTGTCTGAAACCATTGTTCCATCATCACCCCAACGAGGCAGGGAATGCCTGATACCGCCCGTGTGCTCTTCCATCCCGTGAATAAAACCGTTACGGTACCCGTGAATTCAACGGTTCTTGAGGCCATCCGCCAGGCAGAACTCCCATTTGAAAGCATCTGCGGGGGAAAAGGGGAATGCAACAAGTGCAAGGTAATCTTCCTTTCCGGATCCAGTACGGCTGGATCCCCGTTGAGTACCCGTGGGCTTTCACCAGATGAGATTGAACGTCACTATTGCCGTGCCTGCCAGACGATTATTACCGGCAACTGTGAATTTGCCCTTCCGGTCGAGAGCCGTATTGACAGCCCCCGTATTCTCCAGTCCTGCTTGACTCCCCGTGCAGCCGGTTCTCCGGTCGTTGCCAACTATCTTTTGCACCCGGTATCGGAGCTCAATTTTTCCCGTGCGTACCGTTCCCTGCGGCTCGAGGGATATACAGGCACCCGAGCACACATGAAGCCGCAGCAGCACGATACCCTCATTGCTGCGAGAGAAACTGTCACGGTCACCATCTCCACGGCAAAAGGGTATCCTGAAGTTGTCCATATCCAGGAGGGAGATGTACAGGACCGGCTGTTTGGTGTCGCTATCGACCTCGGAACAACGACCGTTGCGGGGATCCTTGTAAATCTCGCAACCGGGACAGTCCTTGCCGAGGCTTCATGCATGAACCGCCAGATCACGTACGGGGAGGAACTCCTGACCCGCATTGCCTTTGCGAAAAAGCCGGGGGGGGGCATGCTTCTCCAGGCAGCGGCGGTTGAGAGCATAAACAAGGTTATTTCAAAACTTGCAGCCCAGGCCGGAGTTTCGGAATCTTCCCTTATCGATCTCTGTATTGCCGGAAATACGGTCATGACCTACTTCCTTCTCGGGCTGGATACCCGCACGCTCGAACAACCAGACCCGGAACTGTCCCGGGAACCACGTATTGTGAAGGCAGCGTCGCTCAAGCTGGCAGCTCATCCGGATGCAAATATCTTTGTGCTGCCGGCTGTCAGTCGCTTTGTTGGCGGTGATGCAGTCGGAGACATTCTTGCAACCGGAATTCCCGCGTCACGGGACCTCTCTCTCATGATCGACCTTGGTACAAACGGGGAGATCGTACTTGGCAATGCGGACTGGGTATCCTCGGTATCCTGTGCATCCGGCCCGGCATTTGAGGGAGCCGGTATCTCATCCGGCATGAGGGCCATGCGGGGCGCTATTGACCATGTGAAAATCGATCCTTCCGGTTGCCAGGTCTCTTTTTCCACCATACAGAACGACGCTCCCCGGGGAATCTGCGGTTCCGGTATCATTGATGCTGCAGCAGCGATGGTCGCGGCCGGCATCCTTGATTTTACCGGAAAACTGGTCGAGACAAAGCCCGGCGTCCGTTGCGGGAATGATGGACCGGAGTTCGTTCTTGTCCCCCGCGATAAAACCGGGACCGGACGTGACATCTGCATCACCAGCCAGGACATGACCTACCTGATGGATTCAAAAGCTGCGGTATGCGGCGCTGTCGGGGTGCTCTTAAAAAAATACCGCGTGGGTGTCCGGGATATCCGGCACATCTTCCTGGCCGGAGCCTTCGGGGCATTCTCCGATATGAAGAATGTCGTGGCTTTCGGTATCCTCCCGGATTTTTCGGTCGCGCAGTACCATGGAATCGGGAATGGCTCTCTTGCGGGAGCAATGGCATGTCTCCTTTCTTCTGAGATGCGTAACCTTGCCCGCGACATAAGCCGGCAGATGGTTTATATCGACCTGATTACCGATGCGGACTTCATCGAGGAGTATTCGTCAGCCCTGCACATCCCGGGGAAAAAAGAGTACTTTTTCCGTTCCTGAATTGTCACTCGAAAAGCCAGCCAAGGTCCTCGAGCTCTTCTATCTGGGCAAGCTGCCTGTTGATATCGGTTTTTTCGGGGATCTCGAGTTTTGCGATAATCTTGTTTGACCCGCCGAACGTGTCGATGGTCGCTCCCAGCGCGACGAGATCGCGGAGGATCTCGTCATGCATCTTCTTCCGGTCGCCATCTCCCAGTTCCGCGATCAGCTGGAATTCGGGATGCTTGAGGATGGCAGTCTTGTTGATGATTGCGCCGTTTGGATTTTCGATCACGGCATCGAATGCCTCCCGCCGCATGCGCTGTTTTTCCATATGGGAGGAGATCCGGTTTCCGCTCCTGATTGAAGATACAATCTCCTCCATTTTGTTCACGATCTGATCGACCATGATATCAAGGGGTTCTGTTCCACGCGTGATGGCAAAAAGGTGGAAATCGTCCGCATAGATCCACTGGATCTCGGTTGTGCTGGCTTTCTTGCTAAACCGTTCCGTGATCTCCCAGTCCCCTTTTTTCAGGGTAATCCCGAGCAGTTTAAGATCCGGTTTCTGCTTTGCGTTGACGGGGTATATATGGAGATCATCGATGAGGGATGATCGGAAGTCATGGTATTCCCTGATGACCATTTCAAAAAAGCGGGTTGTGGGGTGGGGGGGTTTCAGGATAACGCTGTCAAAGACTTTCCATTTATATTCCATTATCTGCTGGACTTCAATTTCGCTACCGATATCGATCAGGAAAAAATGATTGATATGATTTTTATCTGCCTTCTGGTATTTATGGTAAAGGATCTCTGTCATACGTTACCTGAAAGATGCGGGCCGTTCCGATATCCCTGCGGGAGGAATAATGTCCTCTGTTTTATGGTTCTTTGTTTTTCCAGATTTATCTTTTTAATCGCCCATATTTGAGTGCTTTGGTTAATAACATGTATGTTTATAAAAAGGTAAAGAGAGGTCCGTTCTGCCGGCTCCTGTATTCATACCCTGTTATCCGACACTTCTGACCCGTACGGCAAACGTTCACGGAAAATGACCAGCAAGTCATTATCAGAGATCGGAACCATAAGGTGAAACCGGATGACTGCAAACCATGATTCCTGGGAAGCTGAATACCATCGTCGCGGGCGGCTCTGGGGGGGGAGTCCTCCACCGTTTCCCGGTCTGCCACGGTCGTGCCGGGTTCTGGAACTCGGTTGCGGAGATGGAAAAACGGTTGCGTCCCTTACCGTGGGTGATCGGCGTGTTACGGCGATTGATATCTCTTCACACGCGGCATCGCTTTGTCATAAGACGTGTGCGAATAAGGGTCAGGCTGATATTCTGATCGCAGACATCAGACAAACCCCCTTCCGCAACGAATCCTTTGATGTCGCCATTGCATCGCATATCACCGGTCACCTGTTCCTTGCAGAGCGCCTTCAGCTGGCCGGGGAGGTGTTCCGGCTCCTCATTCAAGGGGGCGTGATCTGCTTCCGGGATTTTTCAACACATGATTTCCGGTATGGACGTGGTGTTGAAACCGAACCAGGTACGTTTACCCGGAAGAACGGTATCGCAACGCACTATTTCACCGAAGATGAACTACGGGCCCTTTTTGCCGGTTTTACCGTACAGTCACTGGTGCAGCACCAGTGGGTGATGCGGGTAAAGGGGAAGAATTTTACCCGGGCGGAAATCGTTGCAGAATTCAAAAAACCTGAATGATCTCCATGGTACCCGTTCCTGCCTGGCTTTATGAACTTTCCTGATCCTCATCATCACCGGTATCTTCCTCCTCCAATTCCTCCCGTTTCTTTTTTCCCGGCCCTAAGTAGTATCCGGCACCGGCAATGGCAATAAGTGCGATTATCAGTCCAATCCAGATAAAAATGGAGGTGGACGAGGTCTCTTCTGTTGTTTCAGGGGGGATGTTCCTGAGTGCAACGACAACCGTGGTCGTTTTTCCCCCGAGAATGGTAACATTTTTCCTGACAGATTCAAAACCCTCTTTCCTGAACTCAACCGTATGCGATCCGACAGCAATCCCCGAAAAGAGTGAAGGCGCTTCACCAATGTAACCGGCATCCAGATACACCTTCACGTCCCGTGGCGATGCGGTGACATTCATCGAACCTGTACTCGCGGGCAGGGCAGTAACCTCCGGTGTCGCAAGGGAGGCAGGTGGTATCGTGGTCCGGGGTGTTTTTGATGGATCGATAACCGTGTGGGAGACCGCGGGAAGGACATCGACATCGGAAAATTCCCGTTTATATGAATCAGGGAAGGTCAGGACAATCGTTTTTGGTGAAAAGTCCGCGGATACAAAACCGCTGATCGCTGAATTTTCAAGAGCAGCTTCCGCTTTTTTGAAATCCATGGTTGCCGTTAGATACTCTGTCCCTGCCGGGACATCGTAGGTATCCGCAAATTTTTTCATACGAAGGGTAGCACTAGATCGGTCCATGGATAAGAGCTCAGGAGGTTCTGAACTTGTCGTGAGCCCTTTTGTAACTTCTTCTTCCAGCACTGACTGGGGAATGGAATTTTCAATGAATCCCTCAAGCGTAAAGTGGAATGTGGCAACAGCATCGCCGTTTTTATCAATAATGAGATCGAGCGAGTTGGATGTGAAAGCCTGCACGGGTACAGCGATAAAAGGGCTGCAGCAGGTCAGTATCAGACAGCAAAGGATTATTTTATCTGTATGCGACATTGGGGTATATCCCTCCCGGATCTGATTCGGGTAACCTTGTACTGAGCCTTGCTAACCCATAATCATTTCAGTAGAACCTGGCAGGCAACATGGCTGTCTGTCAGGAAACGTCGGTAAAGGGCTATCCTTTTGTTCTGACTCTAGGTTGATATAGAAACCGAGCGTATGATCTTCCAGAACACATGATTGAAACGCTCATCACCCTTTTTCTCCATATTGACCAGAATATGGTCGCCGTTATCCAGGAATATGGTATCTGGACCTATCTGATCCTGTTCTTCATCATCTTCTTTGAAACGGGTTTTGTCATATTCCCGTTCCTGCCGGGGGATTCTCTGCTCTTTGTGGGCGGTGCTGCGGCAGCGGGCGGGATGCTTGATATAAAATTGCTCATCATTGCTATCATTCTCGGGGCGGTTATCGGCGATACGGTGAATTACTGGATTGGAAATTATCTCGGGCTTCATGTTTTTCTCGAGCGGTTCCCGACGCTTGTAAAGAAGGAGTATATCGACCGCACTTACGGGTTCTATGAAAAATACGGTGGCGCAACCATCTTTATCGCCCGTTTTGTCCCGCTCGTCCGCACGTTTGCCCCGTTCCTTGCCGGGGTCGGTTCTATGCATTACCAGCGGTTTCTTTTCTATAATGCTCTCGGGGGAATCTGCTGGACTCTAGCTCTCGTTCTTGCGGGGTACTATTTCGGCTCGCTGACGGTTGTCCAGGAAAATATGAGTCTCCTCATCATCGGCGTCATGCTGCTGACCGGCGGGTGCCTGCTCCTCATCCTCTACAATCTTATCAGGGCATGGTGGGACCGTCGCGCCCAAAAGACCTGACGGGAAAGGACTGGCAGGCTTTCCCCGGTTGTTCCTGACGGATTACTTTGAAAAAAAAAGATCCGGCATGCCGGTTGCTAGTCTGTCTGGACAACCTGAAGGCCCTGGTTATCCACTTTGGTGACAATGGCAACTGACAGCCCGATGGGTTTTAAGATCCCTTCGAGTGCTTTCTGATCTTTTTCCGTGATGATGGCAATGGACGGTCCTACGGAACTCATCCCCACGAACTCGAGTTTTGCCGCCCGCAGCAGGTTCATGTAGTGGTAAATCCCGTAGCTGTGGTGCTCCACCTCCGCACGTTTCGAGCCCCGGAACTCGATCTCCCAGAGGGTATCCCCGATTTTTTTCAGGTCATTGCGTTCCAGTGCGGGGATAAGATCCATGAGGAACATGTATGCCTTGAGTTCACGGTCCATGTAATCGAGCATCCGGGCCTTGTTCATCAGGAGGTCGAACTCCTGGGTCCCGGCCGACGAGATGGTTATCGGGGGAATGACGATGAACACGTTCTTCCCTTCGGCAAACGGGTGGTGGTATGCCAGGGCGAGTTCGTCTCCCATGACCGCCATGCCACCAAAGGAGCTGACGGCAGGGCCGACGCCGGTCTCGAATCCGAACGCGACATTGCCGTCAGCGGACTCTTCAACATAGTTGCGGCCGATAAGGTGCCTGAGCTGGGTGTTGGTGAGCGGGGAACCGACTGCCTGGTTCATCGCGGTTGCTACGGCAATCATGACCGTGCTGGTGGAACCAAGACCTACGTGCTGGTGCTTGTGGTCGGTCACCTTGATCGAAAACCCGCCGGTATACCCGACAGCCTTCTTGAATACTTCCACAAAGTTCCTGACAATGGCAGCGCGGCCGTAATCAATGGAGATCTCTTTTTTCGTACAGGTTACTTCTGCCGAGCAGTAGCACTGGATCGCAAACCCGATGCCGCCACCGCCGGCATGGTCCGGGGCAAAGCGGTTCATGTCAAGGACCGTAAGGTGGATCCGTGCAGGTGCCTGCACGGTGACAGTTCCCTTGATCGGTTTGAGCGTATACTTGTTCTTCTCAAAGCCGAGTGTCTTGAGGTTCGTTCCCGGGGGGAAGGTCAGGAACTCATACTCCACAAGATCGAGGTCACCCCCGCGTATCATCATCTTCACCATAGGCAACAAGTCCTGTTAGGGACGGTGAGGGAAAAAAGGTTTTGGCCGCAGGGTCCGGATTATCAACCGGTAAAAAAATCAGTGCGCTGGAGGTCGGTCAAAGAAGATGTTCTTGCCGGTTGCCGACAGGGGGATGGCGTACACAACCGTGCAGTCATCATGGAAGAGGCCAAGATCCCGGGCGGCAACACCCCCGGAGTACATAATACGGTTGTCCACGTTATGGACCTGGGCGGTCTTGACGGCTGAACCGATCGCGATGCCGAGGTCGGCCATGCGGAGGACGCAGTTCGGTCCATCGAAAGGGGCTGCCTGCCGGGATTTCTTGTTCCGTGCTTTTGAAAAATCGGCGCAGGTAGCGTAACCACATCCACCGCAGTTGATACCACCGGCTTCCCCGCCCCGGCAACCTATGAGGACACAACCGTCCGATGCGGCAAGGTTCTTTGCATCGCGGAGGAAGAACCCGATGCTTCTCTCGTTTCCCAGGTTTTCGAGCCGGTCTGCAAGTTTTTTCATATCTTTTTTTGCAAGCACGCGAATCTCGATGGTGTCGATACCCTTTCCCTTCGGGGCAGTCCGGGCAGCAAGCGCCATCAGGCCGGCGACGTTCATCACTGCGTTCTGTTCCGGTGTCATACGGGAGTGTTGGGGGAGATGGTGGATAAAGGTGGTGATGGGAGGGGATTATGAAAAAAGGAATTAAGTGATCTTGTGGTTAGCATCCAGAGATTTTAAAAAAAAATCCCTACAAATACTAATAAACGTATGACATTGATTGAAATTCTGAAAAAACGATGGTCTGTTTTTGTAGTGATTATTGGTATTTTTGTTCTGTTAACGATCTGGTCAGGTCATTTTTCTTTTATTGGTGGAGAAAGTTTTTCGACGCTTGGTTTAATTGAATTAAATGGCAGCTATATCCCGCAGGGGACTCGTTTCTCTCTTTCTGATGATGATTTTAAAGAGTTCCCGCAGCTGGCATCGATAATACGGGATACGCGGCAAAATCCAACGCAAACATATAAAGATGGAAGGCGTATTTATTTAATTCCCTTGACTGAATCTGAAATGTATAGGTTCAACGGTCGTTATTGGCTAAATAATTCTGGAGAAGATAGACGAATTTTTGAATATAAGGGAAAATATTATGAATTTACTTTCCCGGCAATACACTAATTTCTTTTTGGATCTAAAAAATTTACCATTAGTAGCATCCGGTCATTTTCTAACCGGCCCTTGTGTTTCACGTCAAGATTTCAACCCACATTAAATAAAATGTAATCAAATTTGAGAAGAATACTAAACAGAGCGGATCAATCATGATGATTGATGATGATGTATCTCGGTGCTGACAGGAACATCTCCGCCGGAGGCCTGGATATCATTGCCGTAAAATCCGGGTCTTCCCTCGGGGAAAGCCATAGTGCGTTTCGTTTCGATCCGGTCGTATTATTGCACAGGGCAGGAAAAGAGGCTGCTGCAGGCCCGCTATTTTCGCAGGTCTGAAATTGGTTTAAAGCGTTATTTTTGCAAAAAACGCCATTAAATCAGGAATTTTTCCAGCGGTTGACGCCCAGCCTTCTTCTCTCGATCCGACGTTCGCCCTTTTGGCAAACGGAGCCCGCAAAGGGCCCGGAATAGAGACCCTTTTTTTGAGGATGGTTCTGCATGCATCCGGAGGGATGATCCGGGAATCTGCCTGATGTTACACCCGGAACGCGACACCGGTGAATTCCGCAACCGGGCGCTCCCCTTCATGGACCATGATGCGGTACGTGTCGCAGGAACCATTGTCTGCCACCCGCCGGGCAACCGCGACCAGCTTCCCCCTTGCTGGAGCAATATACTGGATGCTCACGGAAACCGCAACACGATGCGTCCCGCAGCAGTTCGCGGCGATCCCGAAGGCCTGGTCTGCGAGCGAGAAGATCGCCCCGCCATGGGCAACGCCGCCCGGGTTCATCTTGCCGGCACAGTCCATGGTGACGCGGGAGAACCCATCGGATGCCTCAAGAATTTCCATGCCTAAAAGGCGGGCAAACTCACTGCCATTGAAGATTCGGATCTGGTCAACGATTGCCGATAGATCCGGACCCTGGTGCGGTTGATCGGTCATGGTTGTCTGAACCGGGAAATCACTATTCTTCTTTCACTTGTACTTCTTCTGGCTGTACGAATATTTCCCGCTCTGGCCGCCATCGGCAACAATGGACACCCATTCGTACAGTGACTGCAGTGTGCCGAACTTCTGGTAACGCCGCATGGAGAATCCGACCTTGAGACGGTTATCGAAATAGATACGGCCAAGGTCTTTCATCCGCATTGCGATCTCGAGGTCGTCCCCGGCATCGATGCAGCGGTACATGCCGGCCTTCTCAAATGCTTGTTTGCGGAACGCGGTATTGCACCCGAGCGTGTAATAGAATGTCCTGCTGTAATACCCGATCCTTGAAAAGTTGTTTGCACAAAAGAGAGAGATCTGGTTACCAATCCCCTCCTCAATCGGGTACACCGGGCCGTAAACCTGGACAATTGCGGGATCCTTAAAATCCTCCATAATCCGTTTTATCCAGCGGGGGGGGAGGATGCAGTCGGCATCCGTGGTTGCGATGATCTCTCCCTTCGCTGCTTTTGCGCCATCGTTCCTTGCCCCGCCGACTTTTTTACTGGTCTGGGTAAAGACCTTGTCGGCATATTTTCCGGCAATCTCGCAGGTTGCATCCTTTGACCCGCCATCAACCACGATGATCTCGTACTCGCTCCGCGGTACAGACTGGTGGGAGAGCGAGACAAGGCACTGGGCGATATTCTCTTCTTCATTGAACGTCGGGATGATCACCGATATCATGGCGCTGCGGTCTCCTCATGGTAAAAATGGGGCTGGATTCCTGATAAGGCTGATGCACAAAGGGGATCAATGCCGTGGATATGATGCAACAAAGTCCATGACACTCCGTATGCAGCCGTCCATGTTCAGGTACTCGAACTGGGCAAACCTTCCGACGAGCGGGATACCCTGGGACGCACAATAATTTCGGACAACAGTAATGTTCTTCTGGTAATCGAGATCATAGACAACGTAGGCAAACGGCTGGCGTTCAACCGATGAGAAAACAACCTGGTCGGGTGTACAGATCCCCATCTTTTCGAGCATCCCGATAACATCACCCATGATCTGGTTATCGGTGAGGATACTTATCTCGTCGCCCGGCTGGTACGTGATCTCTGCAAGGATAGCGCTGCAGCCTTCGGGCGCCGTATGCCGGCTGAAATTTGACGGGAAGGAAAGACGGTTCGTCTTTCCGAGATCCTTATCGGGAATATACATCCAGGAAACGGGAGGAAGTTTGCCCCGGATACCGATGTTGATGCAGATCAGGGAATTGTACACAAGTGACCGGCAGGCGTCCTTTACTGTTTCCGGCACGCTGTCAAGACAGGGAAGCAGGTGCTGGACCGGCATCGTGCAGATGACACGACTGGCCGTGATGGTCTCCTCCCCATTGCTGATCATCCACCCTTCGGATCCTTTCTTCAGGGAAGAAACCCGGAACCCGGTCCTGATGAATGGCAGAACCGGTTCAGCGATTCTTGTTACGAGCGCCTCGATTCCCCCGTCAAGAGGGTAGGAGAAGACGGCCTGGTGCGTATAACCTTCGGTTTCGATACCAATCGCCGACTTGATGATGTCCTCAACCGGTGGCCGGGGGATCCGACCGTCCACCCAGTGGAGGGACATCTTTTCCGCGGGGTATTTCCAGATCTTCTCGTTGTACGGCACTAGGTAGCATTCGGCAATCCCCGGGCCGAATGTATAATAAATCCATTCCCGGAAATTTTCCGGCAGGGGGACGGTGCCTTTTTCAACGGCAATCAGGGTTTTGATAAAACCGCTGATACAGAGAAAGCGGTCATCCTCCGGCAGTTCATACAGGCCGTTCTCGAACGGGTATTTCACCATCCTGCCTTTGTAAAAGATCTTCGTGTTCCGGTTATTGCGCTGTTCGTTCTTCAAAATCATCCTGCGCATGAAGGAGAGGACTTCCTGATCTTTTGAAAAGATGATATGGGATCCCCCGGTATCGAAGGTAAATCCGTTTTTTGTGCGGGAACGGCAGAGCCCGCCGATCCCGGGTTCGGCTTCAAAAACCATCACCTTCTCGCCTCGCTCGTGGAGAAGGCGGGCAAGTGTTAGGCCGGAGAGACCGCCGCCAAGAATCGCAGTTGTCACGCACTATGCATGGGATTTTTGTAGTTATATGGTTGGTTATGTTCTGTCAGAAGAGGTGAAGGATGCTTACAGACAACCGCACAGACTCGAAACAATACTCATTACCGTAAAAAAAACGGGAAAACCGTTGCTGTCCTGAAAAGAAAACACATTACGTACCGTATGGTTTGATGCACTTGCTGCTATAGCAGACTTGTCCTGAAGGACATTTTGTGCCGCAGGATCCACAGTTACTGGCATCAAGCAGGAGGTTTGCTTCACAACCATCCGATAATATCCCGTTGCAGTCGTCATAGTCAGGTTTACATTGCGAGATAACGCATTTCCCGTACGTGCAGCCGGATCCCTTTGAATTGGACAGAAATGTCGGGCATTCCGTGCCGCAGACCCCGCAGTTGTTGTTATCCGTATCCAGGTCAACGCACGTATCACCACATAAGCTTGTCCCGCTCTGGGTGCAGGCCGGCCCGCACCGGGCGTTCACGCATACCTGTTCACTCCCGCAGGTTCGACCACAGACCCCGCAGTTTTTCTTATCGGAGAAGAGATCGGTGCAGGTGCTGCCGCAAAGGGTCTCGCGGCCGGAACAGGACAAACCAAAAGATATCGTGATCGGAGCAGTTGGGCTCACGGCGTTTCCTTTTGAACCGGACTCTAAACACCAGGAATTCTGGCAGGTTAGTCCTGACGGGCAGATATAACCGCAGGACCCGCAGTTTCGTGAATCAGTCACGAGATCCCTGCATGAACCGCTGCAGAGAGTCATTCCTGACATGCAGGATGTCACGGATGCAGCAGGGGTCGTGGGCGTAGTGGCCGATTGCGTTATTGTTGTTCTTGTCGGCAGAGGGACCGTGGTCACTGTCAGGGCAGGGGCAGCCGCGCTCTTGTTCTGTCCCGACATGGAAGAGAATTGTCCGTCCCGGCAGGACTCACCGTAGGGAACGGAAAAACCGCAGGCCCCGCAGTTGTCGGAATCTGTCTTGAGATCTACGCATTTTCCGCTGCAGGGGGTCATGCCTGCAGAACACCCGCCGATGGCCGGCAGATTGCCGGAATCCTGATTTGCACTGGCATTGCCCGGTAAGGCAGCTGACTTCGGGAAGAAGAACAGAAAAAAAATTGCTGCCGCTGCTATGATAAGAATGATACCGATGATTCCCGCCACCTTAACGGGAGAGAAAGTAATCCCTGCTTCAGACGGGGGCCATGCCGTCTCTGGCGGGACTGGTGAGGGAACTTGCGGGGCTGCCGGTGAATTTGTCGCAAATGAACGGGCAGACAGCGGGGTGACCGGCGCTTCTTCCGTTAAGGGTGCACCACAGAAAGCGCAGAAGAGATCCCCAGCCGTGGTGGATCTTCCGCAACGATGGCAAAACGGCATTTCCTGATCCCCCGACTGAAAATTTGTCTTATACGATGAATGGTATGTTTTAACGATTAAATTTTCGGAAATAATCCTGCCTGGCAAAACGGGAAGATCCTCCCGGGTGCCCGGGTTGTGCTTGCACGATTCAGCACGTAAAACGAGAAACGGTAAAAAATATTCCGGGCCTGCCGGTCTGTGACAGGAAAACGGGAAAATCCTGTGATCTTAGCCCTCATAGGTTGGGATCACCGTTGCCAGCGGTGGCGAACAGACACTTTTATTGCACACGAGTCCCCCCTGACACGCGTTGCCGCAGATCCCGCAGTTCTGTGAATCATAGAACAGGTCATGGCAGCCATCGAAACACGGCGCCTGTCCACCGGTGCACGCTTCCATGCATTTGCCCTGCACACAGGATTCCTGAGGCCGGCAGAAATTCCCGCAGGATCCGCAGTTGCCCGCATCGGTCATGATATCCGTGCACGCAGCCCCGCAGGCGCGGCGGTCGGACGGGCAGACAAGCGCTTTTGTGGTGGATGGAGCGGTACGGGATGTATCAGGAAGGGGGGATGCGGGTGACGTGTTCATGATCGGGATTGTTGTTGGTTCAGGTTCAGGAGGTTCCAGACGATACCCCCCGGTGAGAACCGGCGTTATCGTTGTGTCAGCAGAAACCGGGGGCGTGGCTGATGACAGTATACCGTACATCCCGTCATTTGCCAGGAACAGAAGAACCGCGATTATTACAACAAGCGCAATCCCGCCAGTGGCATAGATTTTCAGCAAACGGTCTGAACCAGGAACCGATCCTGCCGGAACCGGTGCTGCCAGCGGGGCTGTTGAAGATCCGGACGGATCTGCCATGGATACCATAGAATTTTTGCAGTTCGTACAGACATTTATATCATCATCATTCAGGCTCCCGCAATGTGGACAGATCTTCGCCATGTTCCCTCCTGCTGAGGCTGATCTCTCCTTTCCCTGCTATAAAAAATCCGATTCAGTCTGTTGGCACAGATTTTATAGCGCTCAACTCTTTTGTGCAAAATTGCGCCAGTCAAAAAACCGGGTTGGCAAACCTCCGGCTCCTGGAGAAACGGGATTGAATGGATCGGTCTTTACGGAACGATGAAAATGGCAGGTATGAAAGCTCCCGATTCAGGGCCACTCGCGGGGCACGGCGGGGCAGTTTCAGTGTTTTTTTTGTATGCTCAGGGTTCCTGATCCGCTGCGGAGCGCCCCTTCTGGAGAGACGGCGTTGATCACAAATAATGGAGAATGTGAAAAATCTGAGAAATCACCGTTGTTTAATGCAGGTTTCACAGGAAAACCTCTTTTTCTCCCACATGATCGAATCCCTTTTTGCCATCCCTGCCCATCTCGCGGGGAGGGCGCATTGCGACAGGGATGTATTTTTTTTCTTAATGGATATGGAAAAATTCTGACTGGTTATCGCAATGCGGGGGCTGCCACAGCGGCGGGAGCAGCGCGTGAGCGAAAGCCCCTGAGAGCGTTCCGATGATTTCTACAAGAGCTGAACCTTCTTTTGTGCTGTAAAAAAAATGAGTGCTTTATTTCCGGATATACCAGCCGGTCATTGTCTCGTCAAGCACCTTCTCGCTTGTCGGACTGGTCAGGTAGCTGACCACAATCATTGCGACTACCGCGATGACAAATGCGTAAAAAGAGAAGTGCATTGGCAGGGTACCGAGCTTGAAATAGGATACCGCGCCAAACCCGAGCGAAGCAATGAGCCCAAGCGCCATGGATGCAAGCGCCCCTTCCCTTGTTGCCCGTCGCCAGTACAGGCCGGCAAGCAGGGGAACGGCAAAGGTGGCATACATGATCCCGAGCCCAGCCCAGATGAGCCAGACCAGCATGTCCGGGGGGTTCAGGGCAAGCAGCAGCGTGACGACAGCGGCAACAAATACCGAGATCTGGCTGACCAGGAGTACCTGTTTTTCCGGTGCTTCAGGCTTAAGGATCTTCTTGTAGATGTCCCACGAGAAGTAGGTACCGATGGTCAGCATGAGGCGGTCGGTCGTTGACATCACCGCAGCCAATACAATCACGGCAAAAATGCCCCAGAGGAACATACTCGGGAGGGCTGCCTGAACGCCATAGACAAAGATGAAATCTGAAGCATTGGGCACTTTCGGGAGCGTGACGATCCCGTCCTTGACAAGGACTATCCCGGCAAACCCGGCAAACTTGAGGAGGAACATCACCACCGCGTAGACCCCGAATCCGATGAGCGGCGCCCATTTGAATATTCGCACATCTTTCACGCAGAGGACATTGTTGATCACGTGGGGTGCACAGGCAAGGCCGAGGGTCAGGAGGAGGATAAAGGAGAAGATATATTCCGGGGTGAACACGGCTCCTGCCCCCGATGCCCAGGGATCGACGTTGACCGGATTCACCACCGCCATCGCCTCGTTGATTTGGGTAAAGCCCCCTGCTGCCATGATCACAATCGGGGCCATGATGAGAACCCCGATGATAAGGATCAGGCCCTGGATAAGAGTTGTCCAGGCCACCGCGTAAAGCCCCCCGATAACAGTGTAGATCGTGACGATGAGTGCTCCGATGAGAAGAGCCAGCCAGTGCGGGAGCCCGAACAGCCACATCAGGACAATGCTGATTGCCGTATATTGCCCGGCAAGGTAAATCATGGATACAATGATTCCTGCCACGGCACTCATGCCCCGGAGCGAGGTATCGCTCTCAAACCGGTGCGCAAAATAATCCTGGACGGTCATGTAGCCACAACTTTTTGCAATGGTATGCATCTTGACACCAAAGAAGATGATACAGACCGCGATCGAGAGGGGGACGGCGAGTTGTTCCCAGATGGTGGGCCAGGCAAACTTGAATCCCAGACCGGAGACACCGAGAAGGGACATGCCCGAGCAGACCGATCCGATCATCAGCATGGTGAATACCCAGAAATCCAGGGACCGGCCGGCAACAACATAATCCGACATGTTATTGATCTTTTTTGAAGCCCAGACACCGATAGCCACCATTCCGATGAAATAGATGGCTACGAGAATGCCTGCGAGAGGGTCGATCATGCGGGGACCTCTTGGAACGTGAGTGCCCAGTACAGCAGTGCAAGCAGGATCAGGATAAACGCCCCGCCAACGACGGCGATAGTAATCAATGGCAGTCCAAACATGTTATCTTCTTTAATTGCAGCATGCTAACATATAACATAATCGAATTGTGACGGGATAGAACGGCGGTGATAATTTTTTTTATTTTTTTCTGCTGACATCACCTTATGCCCAACCATAAAAATATGTTTAATAGCTTCTCATGCAAACCAATAGCACAGATAATCGTTTCCAGGAACGGTGATTGACCATGCTCAGCCTCTCCGGTATAACCAAACAGATTGGCGGCCTGACTGCAGTAAACAAGGTCGACCTGCAGATTGGTACTGACGAGATCGTGGGACTGGTCGGCCCGAATGGTGCAGGAAAGACCACGCTCCTCAATATCATCTCCGGGATACTTGCCCCGACTGCAGGGGTTGTCACCTTCAACGGTGAGGACATCACCGGGATGAAGGCAGATAAAATCTGTCACCGGGGAATTGCAAAAACCTTCCAGATCGCCAAATCCTTTCCCGACCTGAGCGCGGCACAATGCGTGATGATCGGTGTCCTGTTCGGCAACCGGGATCCTCCGGGCATGCGTGAAGCAGAGAACCGGGCGCTTGAGATCCTTTCCGATGTCAATTTCCCCCAAGAAAAGGCGACAACCCTCATCCGCAACCTTAATGTCGTTGAACTCAAGCGACTGCAGCTGGCGCGGGCTCTTGCTTCCCACCCAAAACTTCTCCTCCTGGATGAACTCACTACCGGCCTCAACCCGAAAGAGAGCAAGGAGGCTGTCGGACTTATCCGGAGTATCCGGGACCGGGGGACTTCAATCCTCATCATCGAGCATGTGATGAGCGTTATTATGGGGGTCTCTGACCGGATCGTAGTGCTCAACCACGGTGAGAAGATTGCGGATGGCAGACCGTACGAGGTCGTGAACAACCAGCTGGTCATTGACACCTACCTTGGTGATATTGACGCATTTTGACGGGGTGGACTTCTTCATGCTTACCGTTTCCGGGCTTAATATCTTTCATTCCAACCTTCAGGTGATCTGGGACCTGTCATTCCGTGTCAGGAAAGGAGAGCTTGTGACCATGATTGGTCCGAACGGTGCCGGCAAGACCACCACGGTCGAGACCATCGTGGGTCTCAACCGGAATGCAACAGGCTCGATCCTTTTTGATGGCGAGAGTATTCTGGGCAGTCATCCGTATGATCTCTTCCGGAAAGGGCTTGCCCTGGTACCCGAGAAACGGGAGATCTTCCCGGCCATGCCGGTCATTGAAAATCTCCTCCTTGGCGGGACCGGAAATCCCGACCCGGAAAAGTCACTCGATCGCATCTTCCGTCTTTTTCCCATCCTTAAGGAGCGTGAGCAGCAACATGCCGGGACACTCTCCGGAGGAGAACAGCAGATGCTCGCCATCGGCCGGGCGCTCATGTCGGAACCCCGCCTCCTCATCCTCGATGAACCGTCAACCGGGCTCTCCCCTCTCCTGACCGGCCAGGTCTTCCGGTCTCTGGAACAGCTGGGCCGGGAGGGAATGACAATCCTCCTGCTCGAGCAGAATGTCCGCAATGCACTTGTTATGTGCAACAGGGGATATGTTCTGGAGAACGGCCGTATCGTGCAGGAGGGCCGATCCAAAGAGCTCCTGCATGACAAGCGCATCCAGAAGGCCTATCTCGGGTTTTAACCAGATGCAGGAAATGAGATTTTCATACCCGGTTTTTTCATCATTTTATTAAAAAAATGGCTCGTGCCCAGAAACCTTTTTTATTCCTTGATTCCCCGGCGCCTTCCCTGCCCCAAGCAGGGCGGGGCAGGATTGTGTTTTGATGGGCATCTTTTCTCAAGGGAAACCCTAAGAACCTTCTTGAGTGATTATCGCAATGCCGGGCTGCCAATGTAGCGGGGGCAGAGGCCCGGGCGAAAGCCTCCGAAAGCTTCTTCCCGATGCTCTCCAAAGGAACTGAAAGTCGCTATTTCACCGCCGGTTCCTGCAGGGGCTCTTTCTTCCGGAACCTTTTCCTCCACTCCTGCACCTGTTCCGGCAGGCTGACAAGTCCTTTGGGGAGAAATATGATCGCAAGGATAAGGATAACCCCGATGATAACGTACCTGCCGAACGTCATTCCGGTCGCTTTCAGCCCTTCCCATATGATAGTGAGCACGACCGTTCCGACAACCGGGCCGGCAAGGGTACCCAGTCCCCCGAGAATGACATAGGTAATCGGCCAGAATGAATTTTCGACCCCATAAATCTCGGGGGTGAGGTACCCGATATGGTGGATCTGCAGGGCACCGGCAACACCGGCAATATAGGCAGATATGGCGAATGCAAGGAGCCGGTAACGGACCGGATCAATTCCTGCGGCCCGTGCCTCGAGTTCGTTTTCACGGATTGCCAGAAAAGCAAGGCCGACTTTTGATTTCATGATATACCACAATGCGACGATGGAACCAATGGTGATAGCAAGTACAGCATAATATTCGATCAGCTGGTATGACGGGATTGTGGGACTGATGAGCCGTGCTGATGCAATCCCATCCCATCCTCCGGTTACAGGTGCGAGCACGCTGACTGTCAGTGTCTGGACAATGATGGCAAAACCAAAGGTGACCATTGCAAGGAACCATTCCTTGAGCCTGACGCAGGTAAGGCCGATAAGGATTCCGATAAGTGCCGCAACAGCGGCACCAAGGAAGATGGTTACCAGCGGGGAGATGCTGCTCTTTGCTGCAATAAGGGTTGATCCATATGCTCCTATACCGAAGAATGCAGCATGACCAAGCGACCCTTGCCCTGAGAAAGCGAGGAGGTTCCATGCCGAGGCAAAAATAATAAAAATCAGCATCAGTACCATGAGGTTAATGATGAACATGCTGTCAGTGAGAACCGGGATAACAAACGCAGCCGCCAGCACTGCAAAATTCCCGTATTTTACCAGATGATCCCGATCAACATGCAAAGCCTCTCACTCTCCTTTCTCCCCGAATAAGCCTGTCGGCTTTACGACAAGCACAATGATAAGGATGACAAATGAGATAGCGTCCTTCCAGATACCCCCAAGGAAATACGCTGCACCATTTTCTGCCAGCCCCATCAACAGCCCTCCGATGATCGCACCGGGGATGCTGCCGAGCCCCCCGAGGATGATTATTGCAAAAGCCTTGACCGCGGGGATTGAACCCATATAGGGATTGAAGACCTGTCCGCTCACCACCCAGAGCGTCCCTGCAGCAGCGGCAAGTGCGCAGCCAAGGCCGAAACTGATAATATCAATCCGCTCGACATCGATACCAACGAGCATCGCCCCTTTCCGGTTCTGGCTCGACGCCCTCATCTGCATGCCGATGGTCGTCTTTTTTAAGAAAAGGTACAGGCCACAGAGGATTGCTGCCGTGAAGACCATGATGAGAATATAATCGAACGGTACGTCAAGCGATCCGATCTGGACCGTAATTCCGGCATAGGGACTTTTAACGCTCTGCCATGCATCGCCCCAGATCATTGCAGCCCCGTTCTGGATGATATATATGAGCCCAATCGAAAGGAAGATCTCGTTGAGTTTACCGGTACCAAGGATCGGGCGGAAACAGAGCCGTTCGATAACCGCTCCGATTCCAATGAGAGCGAGCATGGATAAAACGAGGATAAGATAGGGGTTGAAACCGGTAAGGATGAAGATGGTAAACGTGATGTAAGCTCCGATCATCAGGAATTCGCCATGCGCGAAGTTCACAACTTTCATCACGCCAAAGATCAGGTTCAGCCCGGTAGCGAGCAGGATATAGATGCAGCCGGCATAGAGACCCCAGAAAATTATCTGCAGCAATACGCCAATATTGTCCATGGTCCTTTTTCACCTGGCCGGATATATGCACTATCAGTCTGCCTGAAATAAAAAAGAGTTGGATTTTTGTTTACGGACTGCTGCCCGCAACGTACCATGGGGGCAGGACAAAGTCCGTGGTCTTCAGGTTGTCTGGCCAGACAATTACCGGCCGGGTTTCGCCGATAGTTGCGTTGTATGACAACTGTTCCATCCAGAGATCAAATGTTGACTCCCTAAATTCCGGCGAGAACGAGATGGTCTTGTCTTTCATTGCCTCAATAACCTGGGGCATCTTCAGGTCGACAAGCGCCTGGCGAACCGCGGTTTTGTCTGTGGTCCCCGCGTTCCCGATAGCTTTTGCTGCAATGTATACTCCCTCATAGGTGGAAGCACCCATCATGTCAGGGTAAGTCCCGAACCGGGCAAAGTAACTCTGCTTGAATCCTTCCTGGGCCTCACTGACCTCTCCTGCGGGAGCAGTATAGGGTGAGTACCGGCTCTCAATGATGGCACCTTCACCATACTGCCCCAGGTCTTTGTAGAACTGGGCATTGTCATTGTTCTCCGCATTGAGGAAGATCGTGTTGAGACCGATATCCCTCCGGGCCTGCGTGATGATTGGTGCGCCTTCATTCGGGAAAGCACCGTTGTAAACCGCATCCGGGTTTGCGGCTTTTATGGCAGTCAGCTGGGTCCGGAAGTCGCTGTCGCCCATCCTGAAGCTCTGCTGGGAGACCAGCTGGATGTTGAGCTTGTTCTTCGTAATCGTATTATTCACCGCGGTCTGGATACCTTTGCCGAACGCGGTATCCTGGTAAAGCAGGGCAAGACGGAATGGACGGTCTGCTGATGCGTTGAGCTTTTTATTTACCGCAGGCCTGACCACCTGGTCAATGAACAGGGTGGTATATTCCCCGTAGGTATCAGTAGTCGGGCAGTGATGGAAGATGTAGCTGGTGTCGACATCCGGCCTGTGGGTGATGATCGGGCTTGATGCGCCGGTCACGATGAACGGGATCTTGTACTCGGCAATGGTCTGCTCGTATGCCGAAGTGACCGCGCTCGAATAACCGCCAACAAGAATGTCAACTTTGTCATCAGTGATGAGCTTGGTCGCGGCCTTCTGACCTCCCGTTGCTGTCGATTCGTCGTCACCTACGATAAGCTTGAGCTGGACTTTGGATCCGTCTTTTAATGTGACACCACCTTCAGCATTGATCTTGTCAGCAGCTACCTGTGCGGACTGCCACATATTGGTTCCGACATTACTTGCAGGGCCGGTGAGCGATGCGATAACACCAACCTTGATGACACTTGTTGATCCTGTGCCGGAAGGTTGCTGGGTTGCCGGCTGCGTCTGGGTACAACCGGCTAACAGTACGGCTGTTATGATAAGAACCGCAATGGTAAGAACATGCTTTTTCATAGGACCACTCTTATGCTAAGATATAGCATGGCACGTTAATCATGAGAGGGTAGGTTTATAAAAAAATATCGGTTTGGTCTTGCAACGGTTCATTTCATTGTATATTCTGGGCCGGTACCATGACATTCGGTTTCCAGGGCTGTGAGGGAAAAGCAATCTACCATGGCGGGTCCCTTTTTTTACCGGCAAATAAATACTGCGGGAAGCCTCATGATTTTTGGATACGAACAATCTGGATCCCGGTTATTGCGCCCGCAATTCCTAAATCCCGTTACAGCTCACAATACCGGTAATGAAATATACTGCACGGCATATCCAGCGATTTCTCGAAACAGGAAAGATCGATGCTGCCCTCTGGAAGAACCACTTTCCCTCGCTCCTGCCTACCCAGATACCATCCTGTGAAGAGTGCAGTGAGTTCAACGACCGGACCTGTGCCGGTGGCCGGGAACCGGTTGCCTGTTTCCTCGCAAAAGAGGAGGAAAAACCATTGGAAAAACCCAAGCAGAAAAAACGGGATCCCATGCTCGGCTTAGGCGCCCGGGGTCCAAAACTGAAAGGAACAGCACAGCCCCGTGACCAGTCGAAGATGTAAAATCCTTCGTTGATCAGGAACCCGGTCACAGAACAGAAACTTTGAAAGGCCGCGCAGGGGCTGGTTCCCTTTTTGTCCCGACCCGATCAGGTCTTCTCAAATAATTTTTGGTAGGTACCGTTGCATCTCAGCATCAATTTTTTTCTGAGGGATGCCCCCCGAGCTGGTGCAAGGGGGGTCATTGGCAGAAAAAGAAAGTTTCCTGTGAAAATTTGGATTAAATAACGATGACTTTTTTTTGTTTTTTCACGTTCTCGATAATTTGCGATCAACGATACCGCCCCCAACGAAACCCCCACGCGGCAGATCAATAATCCATGAGCATAGGAAAAAAAACACGGTAACTGCCCCGCCGTGCCCCGCGTGATGCCATGTGGCGGGGGCAGCCCTCATATCGGCAATTTTCATCATTCCGGTATGAACCAATCCCCTCCTACCCGTTTTTTACAGAGCCGAAAAAATTACTTCCCGCTCGTTACCGTTTTCGATCCCCGCAGGATTCCCACCGTACCCGTCCGGACAAACTCCTTGATCCCGTACTGGCGTAATAGTTTTTCCAGTGCATCGATCTTGTCTTTATCCCCGATTACCTGAAGGATCAGGGTCTTTGCGCCAACATCCACAATGGATGCCCGGAAGATGGACGCAATCTGCATGATCTCTGCCCGGGATGTCCCCAGTTCGGCCGTCACCTTGATAAGGGCAAGTTCCCGCTCCACCCGCTCACTGTCCGTCAGGTCAGAGACCTTGATCACATCGATGAGCTTGTTGAGCTGCTTCATTACCTGCTCGATCTTTCCATCGTCACCGATAACAACGATGGTGATCCTGCTCATATCCGGTTCCTCGCAGGGGCCGACTGCCAGGCTCTCGATATTGAAACCACGGCGGGAGAAAAGACCGGTTACCCGTGAGAGCACTCCGGCCTTATTCTCAACAAGAATGGATAACGTGTGCGGCTTCATGATGGGGGATGGCCTCCTATCATCTCGTTGATAGCTGCACCGGCCGGGACCATGGGAAAGACGTTCTCCTCGCGCTCGATGCGGAAGTCCATCACAAACGGCCCGTCACAGTCAAGGGATGCCTGCAGTGCCGGGAGCACCTCTTCCGGCGACTCAACCCGCATACCCTCGATACCATAGGCGTTGGCAATCTTCACAAAATCAACCGGCGGGAGCTCGGTGAACGAATACCGATGGTCATAGAAGAGTTCCTGCCATTGTCGCACCATGCCGAGATACATGTTGTTCAGGATGAGAACCTTGACCGGGATCCGGTTGGATGCAATGGTACCGAACTCCTGGATATTCATCTGGATACTGCCGTCGCCGGCGATGTCGAAAACCGGCACATTTGGGCGGGCAAAATGTGCTCCCATTGCGGCCGGGAGCCCGTATCCCATTGTGCCCAGACCACCGGAGGTGATCCAGGTCCGCGGGTTGTGGAAACAGAAGTGCTGCGCTGTCCACATCTGGTTCTGCCCGACCTCGGAAACGATCACAGCCTTGTCTTTCACGAGATCGCTTAATGTCCTGATAATATACTGCGGGTGCAGTGCCCCGTTCTTCGGGCATTTGAGCGGGTGGTGCTGTTTCCAGTGCTTGATCTTTTTGAGCCAGGCTTCATGGGCGTTACGTTTTTTCATAAGTGCCAGCACGTCCTGTAACACTGCCCTGACATCCCCGACAATCGGCACATCGATACGCTTGTTCTTGCCGATCTCGGCCGGGTCAATATCGATGTGAATGATCTTTGCATGGGGGGCGAAGGTATCGATCTTTCCGGTTACCCGGTCATCGAACCGTGCCCCGATTGCGATCATGAGATCACATTCCGTTACAGCAAAATTGGCATATTCTGTCCCATGCATCCCCAGCATACCAAGGTTAAGCGGATGATGGCAGGGGATGCACCCAATCCCCATAAGGGTGGTTGTGACCGGAATGGATGCAAGCATGGCGAATTCCATCAGTTCAGACGAGGCATTTGACGAGATGACGCCTCCTCCGGCATAGATGAGCGGGCGCTCGGAGTGGCCGAGCAGCTCGAGTGCCTTCTCTATCTGACGCTTATGGCCCTTGTAGGTTGGATTATAGCCACGGAGCGTGACTTTATCCGGTAACTGCACATCATCAGACATACCGGTACTCACATCCTTCGGGATATCGATGAGAACCGGCCCCTGCCTGCCGGTGCCGGCGATATAGAATGCTTCCTGGATCACCCTGCTCAGCTCACCGGCATTCTTCACAAGGTAGTTGTGTTTTGTGATCGGCATTGTGATGCCGGTAATATCTGATTCCTGGAACGCATCGTTCCCCAGCAGGTTTGTCGGCACCTGCCCGGTCAGGGCAACGATGGGGACCGAGTCCATATAGGCCGTGGCAATGCCGGTAACGAGGTTACATGCACCGGGCCCTGATGTTGCGAGGCATACGCCTACACGACCGCTTGCCCGTGCATACCCGTCCGCGGCATGCGCTGCAGCCTGTTCGTGCCGTACAAGGATGTGCCGTAATGACGAGTTGTAGAGTTCATCATAGATCGGCAGCACCACCCCGCCAGGGTAACCGAAAATGATCTCGGTCCCCTCGCGCTGGAGTGATTCAACGAGGATTTTTGCCCCGGTTTTCATGTTCTGTCCCTCAGTAGTCTGTTCATGCCGGCGATCATCGCCTCGACACTTGCCATAATGATGTCGGTGCGGGCGCCGCGTGAAGTAATTATCTTCCCGTCTTTACTTAATCTTACTGTCACTTCGACCAGGGCATCGGTACCACCTGAGATAGCGTCGACGTGATATTCCTCGAGACGGATGTCAGCAACCTCCCCGACGCACTTGCGCAGGACCTGCATTGCTGCATCGACCGGCCCGTCACCGGTTGCAGCCCCGGTCATCTCCTGCCCGTTCACGACCAGCGTGACCGACGCCGTCGGGATCATGTGGCTGCCCGAGGTGGCAGTAAACTGGCGCATCTTGATGACCGGTTTACATTCGATTACAAGCACCGCATCTGCAAGAGCCATGAGGTCGGCATCGGTTACGCGCTTACCCTCGTCACCAAGTTGTTTGACACGCTTGACAATCTCTTTGACCTGTTTTTCATCTGCCCGGTAATTCATTTCCTGCAAGGCCGCTTCTACCGATGCGGTGCCGGAATGCTTCCCGAGCACGATCCGGCGCTTGCGGCCCACCATCTCCGGTTTCACCGATTCGTAAGTGGCCGGCTCGCGAATCACACCATGGGCATGGATACCGCTTTCGTGCGTGAAAGCCATTTCCCCGACAATTGCCTTGTTCACCGCAACAGGGACGCCCGTGTGCCGGGAAACAAGGTTTGAGAGCTGGTAGATCTGTTCCGTATGGATGCGGGTGTGGTACCCGTAAAGGATCTCAAGCGCCATCACCACTTCCTCAAACGGGGTATTACCGGCCCGCTCGCCAAGTCCGTTGACAGTCACGTGAGCGCACGATGCACCGGCCTTCAAGGCGGCCATCGTATTGGTGAGCGCAAAACCGAGATCATCGTGGCAATGAATTGAAAGCGGAGCAATTTTTGAGAGCGCCGGGATGTATTCCGCAACCTTTTCTGGTGTCAGCAAACCGACCGTATCGCAGAAGCAGAGCCGGTCTGCTCCCCGGCTTACCCCTTCAGAAAAGATCTGCTGCAGGAACTGTTTGTCGGCACGGGATGCATCTTCCCCCGAAAGTTCAACAATGAGCCCGCGGCTCTTTGCGTATTCCACAGCATCATAGGCCATAGCAGCAACCTGCTCGCGGGTCTTGCGCATCTTTTTGGTGATGTGCAGGTCACTCACGGGTATCACGAGGTGTACTGAGTCCGCTCCGAAATCCGCAGCATAATCAATATCCTCGTGCATTGCCCGAACATACGTGCAGATCTCTGCAGAGAGTCCCGCATCCGCGATGAGCCGGATAGCATTACGCTCACCTTCGGAGGCAGCAGCGGAACCGGCCTCGATGATATCGACACCAACGGCCGCAAGTTTGGTTGCAATTTCCAACTTCTGATCCGGGTTTAACGAAACTCCCGGGGTCTGTTCCCCGTCCCGTAACGTGGTATCTAAAAAACGCAGGTTATCGACAAATAAAACACTCACTCATGGCATATCACCATGACATAGTGTTGGGGTATATAATATAAAAATATTCGGGCAAATTTCCGTCAGTTTGCCAAAACTTTATTTTTTATTGCAGGAAACCTGTTATCTGAGGTTATATGCTGTCCCCCCCTGATCTGAATGAGCATGATCCGACAATGGTCAATGCAGAGATAATAAGCGGCTGCAGGGGGCTTCGTCTGGCTGCTACACGGGGAGAACTTGGGATAAAAATCGCACAACTCGTGCTCCGCCATTCCCCGGCCGATATTTTGCAGATGAAAAGGAATTTCGAGACAAAAGTCCAGGATCTCTCACCGGATTACCGTGACCGGCTCACAGCGAAGATCAACGAACACCTGCTCGGAACATTCCATCGCATTCGTCTTGCTGAGCAGCAGGGGCTGTTCAGAACACTGCACCAGCCGGTCACAGAAGACCAGAAAAGGTACTGGGACATGGTCGCCGTGCAGTGCCTGGATTCCGCTACCAGCGATACTATGGCAGGCCGGTTCCTGAAATATCTCCTTGCCGGCTACTCCATGCTTGTAGCAGGGGAACCGGGACATCCGGTCGGGACACCCTTTCCGGGCGGGGACGAGGTCGAGTTCCACGCAGGTGAATGGTATTGCCCGGTCCGGGAGAAGAGCGGAGATGTCGATGCTGCCCTTTGCCCGTTCTGCCCCGCCATCCAGACACCGGAAGTTGGTTATCTCCGGCCGGCGACACGACCAACCGAGCGGAAGAAACAGGAACTCATCGATAACTGCTACACGTACCATAATTTCAATGGATAGATGGATGGTTTTCGGATTTGCCGATAATCCCCGGAGCACCCCTCACTCTGACATGTCCGAAGAACTGATATATTAATCGAACAGCTATTCTACCAGTATGTGCCGCTATTTTTCCCGGCGGACCGCTATCATGTTTACGGAGCCTGAAGAATGGATTTGCAGCTGAATACAACAGACAAGGCTTCGCTCTATATCAATCGCGAACTGAGCTGGATACGGTTCAACCGCCATGTCCTTGACGAAGCCATGGATACGAGCCACCCGCTCCTGGAGCGTGTCAAATTTCTGGCGATATTTGCCAACAACCTTGATGAATTCTTCATGATCCGCGTATCCGGACTCCAGCAACAGCTGGAAAAAGGAGTTTTAAAATCCCCTCCTGACGGTATGACCCCCGCACAACAGCTGTACTCCCTCCGTCAGATGCTGATTCCGGAACTCAAAACCCATTATGATACATGGCATGATGAAATTCTGCCAAATCTTGATTCTGCGGGCATTCATATCCACATGTACGCCAGTCTCACGGAAAGCCAGAAGCAGAGCATGCGTACGTTTTTTCTCAACGAGGTCTTTCCGGTTCTGACTCCCCTCGCTTTTGACAGTTCGCACCCCTTCCCCTTCATATCCAACCTCTCACTCAACCTAGCTATTATCGTCCGCGATCCGGCCAAAAAGGATTTTTTTGCCCGGGTCAAGGTTCCCACCAACCTGTTTTCCCGGCTGGTCAGGATTCCGCATCCGGATACCAAAACGGGCTCCAGGGACACTGATATCCATCTCATCTATCTCGAGGAGATCATAAAAGCGCACCTCCCGATGCTCTTTCCGGGACTTGAGGTCACGGGGGCGTTCCCGTTCAGGATTACCCGGGATGCTGACCTTGAGATTGAGGTCGACGAAGCATCGGATCTCCTCACAACTGTTGAAGAGATCATGGAACAGCGTGCCAGGGGAAAACCGGTCCGTATCGAGGTTGAATGTTCCATGCCGGATACGATATGTCACATGCTTGAGAAAAATCTGGGCGTTTTCGCAGATATGATCTACCGGGTTGGTCACCCGCTCGGCATGGCAGACATGATGCAACTGATGTCCCTTGACCGTCCCGAACTCAAGGATGCTCCGTTTGCACCTTCAGTACCTGAAGATATTGGTGAAGGGAAGGATATTTTTGCTGCAGTCCGCAGCCACGATATCCTTCTGTATCACCCGTATGACAGCTTTGCACCGGTTGTCAATCTTCTCCGCCAGGCGGCACACGACCCGGAGGTCCTTGCCATAAAGATAACACTCTACAGGGTGGGCGCCAACTCACCGATTGTCAAAGCCCTCCTGGAAGCACGGGAAAACGGGAAAGCGGTTGCAGCATTGATTGAACTGAAGGCCAGGTTTGACGAAGAGAACAATATCGGGTGGGCACGGGCGCTTGAACATGAAGGCGTTCATGTGGTCTATGGCGTAGTAGGCCTCAAGGTCCACGCAAAACTCTGCATGATCGTCCGCCGGGAGAAGGACGGGATTCGCCGGTACATACACCTGGGAACCGGCAATTATAATGCCACAACAAGCCGGATCTATACGGATCTGGGATTTTTCACGGCAGACCGGGCAATCGGGGAGGATGTCGCCCACCTTTTCAATTTCCTTACCGGGTATGCACGTATCGACAAGTACCAGAAACTGCTGGTAGCACCGGTCACTATCCGGACCGGTATCATTGACCGTATCGACCGGGAGATAGAAAACCAAAAAAAGCACGGCAACGGGCATATCATCTTCAAAATGAATGCCCTGGTCGACCCGTCCTGCATCGATGCCCTCTACCGGGCATCACAGGCCGGTGTCAGGGTGGATCTTCAGGTACGCGGCATCTGCTGTCTTCGTCCGGGTATACCGGGCGTAAGCGAGAAGATAACCGTGAGCTCGATTGTCGGGAGATTCCTTGAGCATGCCCGCATCTATTATTTTTTCAACAGCGGGAATGAGGAGGTATTCCTTGGCAGTGCCGACCTGATGCCGCGGAATCTCGACCGGAGGGTTGAGGTGCTGTTTCCGATTGAGAACCCGGCCATCAGGTATGCCCTTATTGAAAAAATTCTGACCGCACAGTTGCATGATACGGTAAAACTCCGGTATATGCAGGCAGACGGCACATACTGCCGCTGTCCTCCTGTACCGGATACAAAACCACTGAATGTCCAGGATTGGCTGGTGAACCAGCGGGGATCATGGCATGACTATCCCGGGTAAAAAAAGTCCGTGTCACAGCGGGGAGTGCTGGTACAGTGTACAGAAACTGCCGGGGCTCCTTGACGCATTCGTTCGGGAAATTGACGGCGTGAAAGAAGCGCAGGACAGCGAATATATCCATCGCATGCGGGTTGCATCCCGCCGCCTTCGTGCTGCACTCCCCCTCTTTAAGACCTGCTTTCCCGAGAAACAGTACATGAAATGGATGCGGGAGATTACCAAGATCACGCGTGCCCTGGGAGATGCACGGGACGCGGATGTCCAGATTACATTCCTCCAGAAATCCTTAAAGAAATTGCAGAAGGATACCGTCTCGCAGGAAAAAATCCTTTCAGGCACTCAACCATCACTGGAGCCGGCCCTCCGGTTTCTGCTGTCAGCATTGCAGAAAAAACGCGAGCTTTTGCAGAAACGCGTGTTGTCCGCTGTTTCGGGATTGGAAAAAAGCCATGTACCAGACGAGATGCAGCAGGTTTTCGCGAGCCTGGGTGAGGAACTCGGTTCAATCCGGAAAAAACCCAACGGGTATGGTATCCCGGCGGTTGCAGCGCTCCGTATCGGTAAACGGCTTTCAGCGGTTCTCTCGTATGAATCATGGATCCTCCAACCGGAAGCGGTAGCAGAGCACCATGCATGCCGTATTGCCGCAAAAAAACTCCGGTACACCATGGAGATCTATGGTTCCATTTACCGGAACAACCTGGAAAAACCCCTTTCCCGGGTGAAAAAAATACAGGAGATCCTGGGGGATATCCATGACTGCGATGTATGGATTTATCAGATAACCACCCTCCTGTTACGGGAGCGGACACTCCTTCGTTCCGGAAAGGGAGCCAGACGACCAGATACGAAAATACTGGCAAGCCTCAAGGCTCTGCTCCGTGACCGTGAGGAGGAACGGAAACGACGGTACCGGCAGTTTGTGCGGTACTGGCAGGCACTACAACGAATCCATCTCTGGGATGAGTTGCGTGCTTCTCTTTTTACCGGAAGAAAAATCTCGTATTGCCCGCCAAAATCATACCGGAATGATGAGGCAGCAGAAAAAGTGAAGGAGGTTTCCGGAAGATGTCCCGGCATCCAGGCCCACAGCCGGCATGTAACGGACCTTGCGCTGATGCTCTTTGATTCCCTGGAACCTCTGCACAATCTCGCGGAGCACGACCGCTTCCTGCTCGGGTGCGCCAGTCAGCTGCATGATATCGGGTGGACGTACGGACAGCAGGGACATAACCGCCGAGGTGCGGAGATGGTCTTCTCCGATGAGACCCTCCTGTTCGATCTTGAGGAACGAGGAATTCTCGCGTTCGTTGTCCTGTCACACCGGGGCAAAGTCCGGATCTCTGACAACCCGTATCTCGAAAATATCTCACCTGAAGCGAGGAGAGAAGCACGTATGCTCGCAGCTATCCTCCGCATCGCTGACGGGCTCGATTACCTGCATAATGGTTCGGTGCATGAGACCCATTGTGTTCTTACCAATGGTGTTGTGACATGTACGGTGTCCGGCACGGGGGATATGACCATTGAAAAAGAACGGGCGCAGGGTAAAGCAGACCTGTTTTTTTCGGTCTTTGAGAAAGTTCTGGTGGTCCGTTGAAATTAAAAACAATTGGCCCGAACGGGCGTGTTGTTGCCTTTATTGATATCGGGACAAATTCTGTCCGTCTTCTCGTTGTCCGGCTCAACCCGAACCACTCCTATACCATCCTCTCCCGGCAGAAACAGCAGGTGCGGCTTGGTGAAGGGGAGTTTGAAGAGTTCGAGATCCAACCGGAAGCGATTGATCGACTGGTCATGGTCTGTAAGAAGTTCACCGACCTCGCACGCACATTCTCTACAGAAGAGTTTGTAGTGGTAGCCACTTCGGCAATGAGGGAGGCGGCAAACCGGCAGGGTATCCTGCACCTGCTGAGGCAGGAAACCAAGATAGATGTCCGCGTAATCTCTGGTCAGGAAGAAGCCCGGCTGATCTATCTCGGTGTGGCCAGTGGTGTCCCGATTGGAGAGAGGCAGGCATTTTTTATTGATATCGGTGGGGGGAGCACAGAAATTGCGGTTGGTAGTGACCGGACCTACCGATATCTCGAAAGTTACCGGCTTGGTGCCATCCGGTTATCGAACCTGTGTCCCCTCCCCGAAAATGCTGGTCCGGTTTCTCCCGACCATTATAAGAGAATCCAGGATCACGTAAAGGACACGATTATCCATTCCGTTCGGAAGATCCGCAACTTCAAACCGGCCCTTGCCATCGGCAGTTCAGGAACCATCATGAACCTTGCTGAGATTGCACAGAAAGCAATCCACCAGACTGGCAGTAATGGTGATCCAGTCCTTTCCTTCAAGGACCTGCAGAAAGTGGTTGATCTGCTCTGTTCCCGGCCACTTGACCAGCGCAGGAAAGTGCCGGGGATGAATCCGGATCGGGCGGATATAATCATCCCTGGAGCTGCTATTCTCGAAACCTTCATGAAAGAACTTGGACTCAGTTCCATTCTTATCACGGGGCGGGGCCTGCAGGACGGCCTTCTTATCGATTATCTTTCAAGAATTGACGCTTTTCCCCTGCTGGGCGATTTATCGCCGCGCCAGCGCAGTGTACTCCAGCTTGGCAGGTCATGCGGGATCAACGAAGTGCATGCCCGGACCGTTACGAGCCTTGTTCTCGAACTCTTTGACTCTGCAAAAGAACTGGGCATGCACAATTACAGTGACAATGAACGCGAACTTCTCGAATACGGGACATTCCTTCATGATATCGGTTCATTTATATCTTACACCAACCACCATGCCCATTCATATTATATCATAAAAAATTCCGAACTGCTTGGATTCGATGAGAAAGAGATCACGTTTATGGCAAATATTGCCCGCTTCCACCGGAAAAAAGCTCCGCGGAAAAATGACCGTGAGGTCATGGAACTTGAATCCCGGGAGCGGGACGCGTTGCGCGTACTGACCACGTTTATCCGTCTGAGTGAGAGCCTCGACCGGAGTCACACGGCGCTCATCCAGCATGTTAAATTCACGAGGGTGGACAAGGAATATGTCCATCTCGAAGTTACCACGCGTGGCGACTGCCAGCTGGAGATCTGGGGGGTTGAGGCGGAAAAAAAGGCGTTCGAGAAAGTGTTGAAAAAACAGCTCGTGATTGAGAGGATACTGACAGAATAACCGGCATATCCATTGCATACTCCGGGTCTTGTTAACGGGCTTGGTATTCGGGCCTTCCTGTTTTTTTTGGAATGCAGAAAAAATGAGGGGGTTTGGTTTTTACTAAGGGTAAAGGATTATTCTGACCCCTGCATCAAAGAAGGATTTCCGGCCTCAATAATGGCAGAAACTGCATGACAAAAATGCAGGATGAAAAAGTACATCTGTCCAGGACCACAAAAACGCTGAGGCTCCGGGGGCTTTGCCCGGCTGCTATCGTGCCCCGATTGCCTTTGTGCAGTATAACCGGCACGGGGATTTTTCGTAATACCGAGGAATCGCATGTACCCCCGGGAGGGACAGGGCCGGGTCAAGGGGGGGATGGACGATAGTTAAAGTGAGAGGGTAGGGGCAACGCTTTACTCCTTAAAAAACAAGAGTTGGATCGAAGGTCACGATTTCCCCGTAAGGATCCTGACTTCTGCGATAACCTCATTTCCCGACATCTCAACCCGGTAGTTCCCGGGTGCACGGATCATGAATTCCTGCTTTGTAGTTACACCGTGTTGCTTATTAAATCCCTGTTCCTCTGCAAGTTCACTGTTGCCGGCATCGTATACTTTGACGAGGAACCACGCATTCGGACTTGGGTAGGATGTATTCACAATACGTTCGGAATGGAGCCCGATGTCGACCGTCTTTTCGCCATAATAGTACTTCGGGGTGATATTAAACTTGATATATAATGGAGGGGTATTCAGGATCTGGGTAAAAATCTCTTTTTGTCCGCCAACAAATGCACGGTTGATCGAATAAACCTGGGTATACGTCTCCATATACTTTTCTTCATAGGTCTGGCTGCCGGAAGGAGTGGTTGCCATTACAGGAGCAGGGGTTGTTTCCATTGATGGCTCCGGTTGGAAAGGAGTCTGGGGAAGTGTTGGGAGGGCTGTAGCCTGCGGGATGGTCGAACCGGTCCCGGGTGAGTTCCGTAGCAGGGGCAGACCGATAAAATAGACACCTGCAATTATGATAAGTATACCCACGATTCCAGCGATAATGATGATTTTTGCAGATCCTCGGGAAGCAGGTACCGTGGCTGCCTGAAATGATGCAGGAGCTGGTGATATTATGGGCGGGGTAGCAGGAGAAACTGCAGGTTGTTCAAAAGGTGTCCCACAGTATTCACAGAATTTTTTTCCGGGAGAGCCCTCCTTTCCACAGGATGTACAGAACGGCATGTATTGATCATGGATCGTTCCGGTATGATATTTTTTCTTTTTTTTGATCAGGAGTTATCATGTCATTCCATACAAGATACCGCTAAGGAGTGAACCCGGGATGTTTCCTGAAAATAACCGGAAGACCATTTGCGGGATGCAACATAGTGTGAGAGGCAACCAGATCTGATTATCTTTAAACCCTATCTGATCTCTTTTCCCATCTGATACCATTCGCTCCATGGGGGGATACCATCTCCATTTTGCGGGTGAGCCGGGCTATTCAGCCAAAAAAAGATCGGCAAGCCGGATGGTTTTGCACACCAGCGTTGCTGAGGTTCGGGTGACCTAATACCTCTTGACGGCCTGAACAAGTTTCCCGACCATATCTTTGGCGTCACCGTAGAGCATCCGGGTGTTATCCCGATAGAACAGGTCATTCTCGATCCCGGCGAAACCTTTTCCCTGCCCGCGTTTGAGCACGATGACATTTTTTGCCTGTTCGACATCAAGGATTGGCATACCAAAAAGCGGACTTCCCTGACGGTGAGCTGCCGGGTTGACAACATCGTTGGCTCCGATAACGAGGACAACGTCAGTACTGGGAAACTCCGGGTTTATCTCATCCCGGTCAAAGAGGTGGTCATAGGCGACACCTGCTTCTGCAAGCAGGACATTCATGTGTCCGGGCATCCGCCCGGCAACCGGATGGATAGCAAAGGTAACATGGACACCCTTGCTCTCGAGCAGATCGGTCAGCTCCTTCACCTTCTGCTGGGCCTGGGCAACTGCCAGACCATAACCCGGGGCAATGATTACCTTTTCAGCATAGGCGAGCAGGACCGCAACATCGTCTGTCTCAATCGACTTCATGCTACCATTGATCTCCGCCCCTTCCTTTTCAGTTGCTCCAAATGCACCAAAGAAGACATTCGAGAGCGAACGGTTCATTGCTTTTGCCATCTGGAGCGTGAGCAGTGATCCTGCAGCACCAACGATGATGCCGGCGACAACCATCGCATAGTTGGGGGATGCAAACGAGAACCCGTCAAGCGCAACGGCAAGTCCGGTGAAGGCGTTGTACATCGAGATTACCACCGGCATATCAGCCCCTCCGATAGGGAATGTCATAAGGAACCCGAAACTGAGCGAGAGGATGAAAAAGAGCGGGAGATATGTAGCAACTGATAACGGGACCCAGGATGGCTGTATGACAACAAACACACCGCATACAATGGCAATGACCAGGACTGCCATATTGACGATTTTCTGGCCCGGAAACGTAATCGGCTTCGATCGCATCCACCCCTGAAGCTTGAAGAAGGCAATAAGACTCCCTGAAAATGAGACGGCTCCGATAAGACCGCCGATGACAGCGAGGGTCCCGGTGACCGTGGTGGTGGTTCCAAGGAGAGCGACCGCTGAGATACCGGCCGCTGCACCGCCACCCATCCCATTGTAAAGTGCTATCATCTGAGGCATGTCGGTCATTGCCACGCGCTTTGCCGCAATATAGCCAAATCCACCACCTATAACAATGGCGATCGCAATCAGCATGAGGTTGGTAAGGTTCGGAGAGAAGAATGTGACGAGCGTTGCGATCAGCATCGCAGCCCCGGCCCAGACTATCCCGCTCCGGGCAGTGAGCGGGTGGCTCATCCGCTGCATGCCGATAATGAAGAAGAAGATCGTCACAATGTAGACAGGTTCTATCAGCATTGAGAGTTCGGCCATCCTACACCTCCTTTCCGGGCTTCTTTCCGCTGCGGTCGAACATCTGGAGGATCCGCTCCGTGACAACGTAGCCGCCGGTTGCATTCGCCGCGCCGAGAATAACGGCAATAAAACCTATAGCCTGTTCGAGAGCCGTTGTAGCAAGGCCGAGTGCGATCATCGCGCCGACAAGAACGATCCCGTGAATGAAGTTCGAACCGCTCATCAGCGGGGTGTGGAGGATCGACGGGACACGGCTGATGACAACATAACCCGTGAACGCGGCCAGCATTACAAGGTATACCGCGGTCCAGAAAGTTGGAATATCGGTCACGATTTCCCTCCGTTCAGAAGATCGCGTGTCGGTCCGTGGCGCACCTCACCGGCATGAACCAACAGGCTTGCGACCAGGATCTCATCAGTGAATTCTGTTATCAGGGCGCCGTTTTTGTCAACGAGAAGTGCCAGAAAAGACTGGAGGTTCTTCGCGTACATCTGGCTCGAATGGAAAGGGATTCTGGCAGGGAGATTCTGCGGGCCTATTATGGTAACGCCCTGCACACAAACAGTCCTGCCTGCCTGTGTCAGCTCACAGTTACCCCCGGATTCAGCAGCCATATCGATGATAACAGCACCCGGTCGCATGGTCAGGACGGTCTGTTTTGTTATCAGGACCGGGGCCTTCCGGCCTGGGATGGCAGCCGTTGTGATAACAATGTCAGCCCGTGCAACTGCGGCGGAGACCATCTGTTGTTCCTTCTCTTTTTCCTCTGCCGTGAGTTCCCGGGCATAACCTCCCTGGCCTTCCGCATTGATCTCGAGTTCGAGGAACTTTGCGCCAAGGCTCCGGACCTGCTCGCCAGCGGCTCGTCGGACATCATAAGCTTCGACAAGGGCACCGAGACGCTTTGCCGTTGCGATGGCCATGAGACCTGCCACACCAGCACCCAGGATGAGCACCGTTGCCGGTCGTATAGTACCAGCAGCAGTAGTCAGCATCGGGAGAAACTTCGGGCAGTTATCAGCGCCGAGGATAGCTGCTACATAGCCCCCGGCAGTAGCCTGCGAACTGAGTGCATCCATGCTCTGGGCACGGGTAATCCTTGGGATGAGCTCGAGCGCAAAAGCAGTGATCCTGCGGTCACGCATTCTGGCAATGGTATCAAGGTTGTTTGCCGCATGCATGAACCCGATGACAATGGTACCTTTTGCAAGGTGTTCAATATCGGCAGTGGTCGGAGGCTGGACGCGCAGCACGATACGGGCACCGTCCATCAGATTGGCCGTGCCGGACACAATCTTTGCGCCGGCAGCTATGAAGAGATCGTCAGGATAGAAGGCTCCGGTCCCTGCATCATGCTCGATACGAATCTCGTAGCCGGATTTCGTGAGTTTCTGTACGACTTCCGGTACAATCGCCACGCGCTGTTCTCCCAATGCCAGTTCCTTTGGAACCGCGATCACAACCGGCCGGGTTGCCTGGTCTGATGCATTTGCCCGGATACTGCCATTTACATCAGGTACGGTAATGGTCAAAATTTCCACCCCGCCTTTTCGACACTTTCGCTATGGTGCAACCTTTTCACTCCATGAATATTCTGCAATGTATCGTACTGGTGGAACCTACACCCTCTTTATTTTACGCACCCGCACCGCTATCCCGCGGCGACAACGCTGCATTTCATCAGCCGGCAGGGCTGCACGGCCGGTCCCGAGTGCACGCGCCCCCACGACAAGGACCTCGTCACTGTCACGGATTGCCGGGTCAGCCGATACCACCCCGGGCATGAGGATATCACCTTCCGGAATGAAATCGTCAATACAAACCCGGTAACCTTCCGGTATCAGGTTCCAGCCATCAAATGTGGGGCGGAGCATCCCGGTGCCGGTGTCAAGAGAGAAGAGCTGAACATTGTTCCTGCTGTAGAACACTTCCGGGAAATGCCCCCTGAGCGTGATGCCCCTGGTGTCAACATCGGAGTTGAACTGGTAGGAGATTATGCCGTGGAGCCGGTCATCCTTGATTTTTCGCTCACCCGCAAGGGCTGCATCAAGCGCGTTGAGAGCAAGATTCCCGGTAAGGTGTTCTGTGCAGGAATACTCAAGCGAAATCCCGCACTGCCCCGCAGCCATCCGAGCTACCCTGAGCGCTCCACCTTCGAGGTGGGCAATTATGCGACGGTAGGGATGCTTTTTGAAATAACGGGCGATGATATCCGCTATGACGGCACATTCCTCAGCGTCCCAGTATCCGGTGACCGGAACATCATAATGCCCTGCCGGGTACACAGTCTCGAGCTCCCGCGGAACCAGTCCGAGCGGTGAGGTGACAACCAGTTCATGGGCACGTCCACCAATGGCCTGCTGGAACTTACGGTGGCTCTGAGAAAGGGAATAGGGTTTCTTCGCCGAACAGGGGAGAAGTACAGCAACATCTGTCCCTGGCGGTACGTACCTTTCAATAACCCGTTCGGTAAACCGGCGAACTTCTGCCCGCTGCATCGACTCGCCGGAATTAGCCCGCATGATTCCTGATCGTGCAACGGGTTGTACCCGTTCCATGAACGGGTAATTCTGGTCAAGGTGGCGCATAACCGCGACTTGTGCAGCATCCATGCGGCAACGGGACTCAACAAGTTCACGAAGCTGCCCCTGAACAATGAACCAAGTGATAAGCGCTAATTCCTGCCGCAATGCGTTACGGTTGTGTTCCCGCAAATTCCCGGCAGCACAGCCCGGGCAGGAACAGATACCACTTATCAGGGATTTGGCCGGGAAATCCCCTTCCGTTGTGCAGAACCGGCCCTGTGCCGATTTGAGATCAACCGCCATGAAATCAAACAAATCAAACCCGGAATAACAAAGAATCGCGACATTTGACGGGAGTGCGGAGGCGGGAGCGTACCATGCGGTATCCGGCGGGGTTTTTTCCTTCAGGCAGACAAGCCATTTACCATAGGTACGCGGGTTTGCCATTGCTGTATGCCAACCGGCAACCATGACGCAGTCGCTGCTCCGGGCCAGGTTATCCAGCAGCGGGTGGATGGTAATCGGCTGCAATCCCTCTTCTGGAGGGAATTGATTAACCATGGTAAGGGGAGCACAGAGTGGCAGATTGGTTCCTCTCATGGTTTCCAGAGAGGGAAATAGTCCTCTGCAATCCGCAACTGCAGGAAGGGAAAGAGGGGGTATTCCATCAGGTTCAAGGGTCATGGTCCGGGCAAGGCCGTCGCGTTTCCTTATATTAACTCGGGTCATGAGTCACTCCGATGTCCCCGAGGACTTCCCGGACAACCGGTTCCCAGCGCGGACTGCAGCACACGGTGATCCTGCTCTCCGGATGGGTTTTTTGCAGGATGCGGATGCCTTTGCATCCCTCCCGGACCATGGCCTCGTCCCATTCAGGTATCTCGGAAGGTCCGATGGGGAAGGTCTCTTTCAGTTCCTTGAGGTAAGGGCCGAACGGAGGTTTGAAGAGCAGGGTCGTGTCGAACGCATTCCGTTCACCGCCATCGAATGCAATGAGAAGATCCTTCCCAACCGGGAGCCGGCCGAGCATCTGCCGGTAGCGGAGCACTTCTGTCCGGTTACAGCTCTCATTGCCCCGGTAAAAAAACCTCCGCTTTGAGACACGGTCATGAGATTCCAGCTCGATTCCATGGCCGAGCAGTGCCCGGTAGCCGGAAAGGAGCTGCGGGTGGCCCCGGCATCGCTCATCCACAAGCTCCCAGAGGGTACCATCAGAGATTGCCTGACGTATACGGGCAATTTCTGCAAGCGTAACGTAGAGATTGTGGAGAGCAAGAAGGCGCTCCCGGTCGGGAGCAGAACGAAGTTCCTCTGGAGTATGGGTCCGGCAGACTGCGCAGGCACAGGGAAGCTCGATGAGTTCACTGATCCGGTAACTACCGTGAACCGTAAGATACCGCCCGTCCTTCGCATAGAGGGCATACGCCGCAGAGTCAAAGAGGTCGCAGCCCATTGCGCTGGCAAGAGCAAACATGGAAGGGTGGCCGGCACCGAAGAGGTGGATACAGGCAGAGGGGGAGAGTGTCCGTTTTGCCGCCATGACAACACTGACAAGGTCGCGGTACCGGTAGGACTCCAAGAGGGGGACAACTGCGCCAATCGGGCAGAAGGAGAACCCGAGAGAGGTCACCTCGCGCCCGGCCTGTTCGCGAAGATCCTCAAAGATACCCCCCTGCACGGGGCCAGCGATCGGTGCGTCATCGCCAAAGACCTCTTTTGCCTCCCTGAGGCGCTGCATCGTGATGGCGAGTTCCTGTTTCGTTTTATTTCTGTCTGATACAGGAGAGGTGGGAATATCGAGAGGTACCCAGATGTCACTTTTTATATCCTGCTGAAACGAGAGAGTTTCTGTATTGGTGACCGAAACCTGCCCGTAAACCGAGAGCTGGAACGAGCCCGAATCTGTCATGATGACGCCATCGAAACCGAGGACCCGGTGGAGTCCTTCCACCAGGGCCTTTTTTCGGAACTGTGTGCTCTGGGAAATGATGTAGGCATTTGTTATCAGGGCCTCTACACCCATCTCCTGTAATTCTTTGGGGGTGATGAGCGGAAGATGCGGGTTTATAACGGGTAGCAGTGCCGGTGTCTTCACGGTCTTTTTACCGACCGTAAGCCTGCCGTTCCGGCCTGCGATATCGCTTGAGAGGCTCTCGAATGCTATTCCCATGCCGCACCCTTTTATGTCCTGGTATATACGCTGCAATCAGGTTAAACGGTTACCCTTGTGCAGGTGCCGGGTGTTCGGAAAAGATCTGTCCTTCAAACGTAAGGATCTCAACATTTCTGCTGGTCCAGCATGCACCCGAGAGCCCGGCCTTCATGCAGGTATGATCGAGGAACGTCTTTGCATCCCAGCCGTATTCGGTTGCCACCTGGGGGAGCAGAAGACCGCTCGTGCCCATGCCCCGGACAATGAGCCCGTGTTTTCCCACGATAACACACTCCGGTCGTTTTGCCGGCTCGCCTTTGAGCGGTTCGGGAACCGTCAGGATTGTTACCTCGAGCGAAATGGCCGGCAATTCATCCTTTGTCACCGGGGGAAACCGGGGATCTTCCAGGGCAGCCGCCCCTGCTGCATGGTCAATCGCTTCTCCAAGCGGCATCACCGGGTACGGGAAACCAATACACCCGCGAAGGCTGCCGTTCTTCGTGATTGTTACAAAGACTCCGCGTTTCTCTCCAAAAACGGAAGTTGTGCGGATAAAGGTTTTCGGTCGTTTTGCTACGGTATATTCGATGGCGGCACGTGCTGAGCGGACCGCCACAGCACCCTCATCGTCCGTGAGCAACTGCATGGCAAATTCTCCTTGCCTGATACTGACTTAGCATGGTTATCTTTTTCAATCTATCGAACCCGGCGGTTTATCGTGAGGGGATGTGATCACGTGCGCTGTGCTTATCTTGTCATATATCCTATTCATTTATGAGAGGGAGAGAGCGGCCGACGGTGACATAACAGTCGCTGAGGAAAGTCCCCCCACCCACCGGGCACGCAGCCGTACGCAAGTACGGGTGGCGAGAGTCACGGCAATGGAACAGAAACGACACGGCCTGTTTTCAGTCATGATGCGGTTGAGCCGATGAGGCGAGAAGCATGGTTTCCATGCGAGTAACCCGCTGAGCGTGAACAGACAGGATACGATGAAACGGCGAATCCCTGCGGGTGCAAGCCAGAACAGGACGCAAAGGACGCCCGGTTTCCGTCCGGGTTTGGCGCCGAGCTGAATGCCGCTGAAACAGAAGGAGGCTTACTCCTCCCACTCATCCTTTTCCATGGGATCCATTGGTCCGGTAAAACACACTTTTTGAGCCAGCATAACCAGGTATCGCGGACAAAAAATTCAGATCCAGGTATCAAGCACATCAAGGTGCGTACCATTCGTGAAATAACCGATGGTCAGGACATGCACCTTGTCTGTATAAGGTCCCTGGAAGATGTCGGTTCCTCCTTTCTGTACAGGTGTTGTATATAAGCGGGAGCCCAAAGACTGAATGTTGACGCTCCCTTTGCTGCTGATAACCGTTGTCTCGAGTTCTATAAGCTGATCGGCATCCGGCACTCCATGATACGTTATCAGGATCTTTGTTGAATCTACCCTCTGGACCGTTGCCGCAATGGGTTTATCAGGCACGGGATTACTTTTGGTCAATTCGACAGGAAGCACAGTTTCTGCCTGCTGCGCTGATTGCTGGGTGCATCCCGCTGAAAGGAGCGAGAGGATAAGGACGAGGATGGTGACCTTCATACAACAACCATGGAATTTGTTGGATTAATAGGGAATTGAGATGAGTGCTGAAAATTCAACTCCGTTCGCTTGAATGGTTTTTGCCGGATCTGATGCGTATAACCCGGAATTCATTGGAACAGGGATAATTAACTGTTCGGATTAAACCAGCCATCTCCAGGTTCCTGCTGCCACAAACAAGTTTTTCTTGCGATACCCGGCATATAGGTACAGGAAGTGCACCATGATCAAAAAACAATTACATCGGACTATTGGATATGCCTGGTTGTTCCTTGTTGCCCTTGCAATAACAGCAGCACCTGCCTGCGCCGTTGAACTGGACCCGGTTGGATCAACCTCATCAAATACGGTTACAATTGCTAACGGTGATTCTGTCCTGATCCACGGTATTGCAACAGGTCAGCCGCGAAACGGGCTCCAGCTCTGGATCATCAGTAAAAACTATCTCAAAGTCACCACGATTGCGGTCAATGATGACGACACGTATCTCTACGAACTCAAACCTGCCGACACGCAGAACCTCGCATCCGGCCAGTATTTCTTTCTCGTCCAGCACCCGATGATGAACGGCCAGTTCGATATTATCTATGATCGTGCTTCCGGGAAGATCATCAACCGTCAGCTCGGAAACGGGAATGGCATGGACATTTTCACCATCTCCGGGTCGGGAAGTCTTCAGGGGCCGGACAGTGCACAGGCACTGGTCAACGCCATCAGCAGTCAGAACATTGATGACACCTTTGCCACGTATTCGTTTTACATTTCTCCGCCAACAGCATTCATTAATCCCATCGGAGATCATCGAGTCGGGGACGAAATCACCCTCTCAGGTTCCACAAATCTCGCAGCCGGAGACGATCTCATGATCGAGGTTTCCTCATCATCGTTCAAGCCAACAGAGAAAGCACAGAACGGGGAGTTTTCCGGCATATCCGGCGTTATAAAAGTGGTCCCGGGAAATGGGGGCTACAACCGCTGGTCATTCAATGTTGATACAACAACTTTCAAACCGGACGAGTATATCGTGAAAGTCTCCGGTATCACGCAGGATGTGACCACATCAGCCTACTTCAATATTGTCAATGGGATCCCCAAGACTTCAGCAACCACCACTATCACGGTTATGACTACCAATGCCATGCCGTCAACAAATCCCCCTCCCCCGACCGCTGCGGACACCCAAAAATCGCCGTTCCCCTTCTGGATAGCCATTGGTGCACTTGCCGTTATCACCGGTATCAGAAAGAGAGAATAGGCAGGTATACTTTTACCATCCAAGAAACAGGGTTTTGGTCCGGGAGTACTGATCGAGGGCATGGTACCCGTTCTCCCGGCCTATACCGCTCTCCCGGTTCCCGCCAAACGGCACTTCGGGAGGTACGGTCAGGTGCCGGTTCACCCAGATGATACCGGTCTGTACTTCATTAAACACCCGTTTTGTCGTACGGAGATCCTTTGTCCAGACAGACGCCCCCAGACCGTACCGGGATTGGTTTGCCGCAGTGATTGCTGCATCCAGATCCGGAACGGTCATGACCGGGAGAACAGGGCCGAAGACTTCTTCCAAAACCAGGCAACTGTCAGGAGCGACGTCGGTCACCAGCGTCGGGTGGAAGAAGTACCCGGACTCATATGCCTTTCCCCGCAGGATCCCCCCGCCGACCAGGATGGTGCCTTCCCCGTGGTCCCGGGTCTGATCGACCATCTGTATGATCCGATCTCTCTGATCAGCGCTGTTGAGGGGACCCATATCAGTCTTTGGCCCAAGTCCGTTTCCTACGTTCATGGCACTGATGCGGGTTTTGAGTTTCTGCACAAATTCATCGGCTATTTTCTCGTGGAGATAGAGGCGTTTAACGGCAGTACAGGTCTGTCCTGCGTTGTAGAATCGTCCCCGCAATGCCCCTTCCACCGCCTTGCTGATATCGGCATCGTCCATCACGATCATCGGGTCGGAACCGCCAAGTTCCAGGGTAAGATCCTTGACATGTGCCGATGCAAGTTCCCGTATTCTTCTTCCCGTGATACAGTTTCCGGTGAATGAGATCTTTTTTACCCCCGGGTGTTTGACGAGCGCTTCCCCAACAACTCCTCCGCTGCCGGTGACCACGTTCAGGACACCGGGGGGAAGGCCGGCTTCGTCAAGGATCCGCGCAAGATGGAGATTGGTCAGGGGGGTAGCAGAAGCAGGTTTTATTACCAGGGTATTTCCTGCAAGCAGCGCCGGCCCGACTTTCCAGCCCATGATGAGAACGGGCATATTCCATGGGATGATAGTACCGCATACACCAAGTGGTTCCCGTATAACAAGAGCATCCCCCGCCGGACCCAGGTGAACCGTTTCACCAGCCGGTTGTGCCGACAGCCCGGCATAATACTCAAGGATATTCGCATATCCCCTGACCTCGTCAATCGCTTCCCGGAGAGGTTTTCCCTGCTCCAGGGTCAGGAGGCGGGCAAGGTCCTTCTGCCCTACCCGCACTTTTTCAGCAGCATGAAACAGGATCATTCCCCGTTCGCGCATGCCCCTTTTTCTCCATCCTGTGAACGCTCCGGCAGCTGCATCCACGGCTTCCGCTACATCGCCGGCAGATCCCGCAGGTACGCGGTCAATAAGTTCACCGGTTGCCGGGTTCTTCACCTCAATCCACGCTTCATCGGGGGATGAAACGTCTTTTCCGCCAATTCTCATCTCCATTGTCCGGCTCCATGTTTTTTTAAGATTCCTCACAGTCAGGTACAAGGTATTCTGATAAATACCAGATTGTCATAACAACAGAAGACTGGCGGCAGAACCAATGCAAGTCTATGGAAAATGCTCATCCGGTTCATTCAGGCATACGTCAGCCACGCGCTCTGGCTGTTGCACAGAATGTTCTGATGACCAAAGATCCTTTTGTGCTTTCCACTCCCCGCAGGTATCCCGCCCTCCCCACCGGAACGCATACGAGATCTCTTTCCATGCCTTGTCAAGGAGCCCGCGGTAATAGGAAAGATCGAACCGTTCTGCCGTCCATTCAGGATCAACCCGGTACGTGCGTGCGTCTCGCACCACATAGCTGATCTTCATGCCTGGTACAATCTCCAATCCTGCATCCCGGTGCACCTGAACCGCCGCTCCCTCAATGCAGCGGCGGGCATACGTTGTGCGGCTGATCCTGCGGCTGATCGCCAGCTCCGTTGGTGGGGCACACGGGAGGTTTTGGACGGCATTGCAATAGATCCGGTACACCGGATCACGGACCATCCCAAGCACGGCAGGATTACTGGCGGTTGCCATGATCGCAAGCATCTCCTGCTGCATGGTCCGGATATACGCCGGTGTATCGTGACGGCGTGCAGCAATCCCGCGTACTTTCATGCTGCCATCGGACAGACGCCCGTAATACCGGTTATAGGCCCCGAATCCGTTATTGAGTGGCAAAAAAACGATCCAGTCAAAATGCTCGTTCTCGACAGACAGTCCGGTCTTCCGTTTCACCTCAGTGCAGAGCCTTTCCACAGCGGTTCCCCGTACCCACAGGCAGTCGACAATCCCGTGCAGCACATAAAAGCCCATTGATTCGGCAATATTTTTTGTCTGCATCAGGATTTCGCGTGACAGAAGGGTAATTGCCTCGTGGACCTCAATCCTCCCGAACTTTGCGTTCCTGTACCCCGTATACCCAAAACAGGTGACAAGCATCCACTTCAGCAGAGAATCGATACCGGCATACCGGGGGTTGGTTGTTTTTTTCCGTTTTGTCTCCATGCGCAGGGCTGCCAGCGGTTCAAGCGCCGATGCCAGAAATCCTGGCTGGCCTGTGTGGCGGAGGGTCTCAGGAGAAAGATTGAAATTCACGATAATGGATGGGTACATCGAAGTAAAATCTATCTCATCAACATTTCCATATATGCCGGCCACCGGCTGGAACATCATGCCGCCACGGTCTGCGTCCTGGAGATCGGTGAATTTCCGGGCTACCTCCACATCAGATTTCCGGAACGGTACCACAATACCACGTTTTACTGCTTCATACACCTCGTAACTGCTGATGAGCGTTCCCGGTGTGAGCCGGGACGCAAGGTTGGGCGAAAGCCCGGAAAGCCGGGCTGCCATGAACACCCCGTCAAGTCCTCCTTCATGGTACACAAATGACTGGTCAGTGTCAATAAGCACCCGCCCGTCCGGGATAAGTGCCGCACTTTTGTGTTCCACCCGTCCGTAACTCCAGTATGAGCGGGAGTCCATCTCCCGGTAGTTTCCGGTTCGGGATAACGGTATATCGATTCCCCGGTCAAGGGCATATGCCCGGAACTTTGGCACCCACAGGTCGGCCTGCGACATCAGGATCACATCAGGATCGATGGCTTCCAGGAACGAGAAGAGATCTGCTGCCACCGTATGTTCCCTTCCCCGCAGCAGTTCGGTGCGATCATGGACAAGTTCGACTTCCGTACACATGGTTGAGCGTGACGGGGGATCATGGATCCGGATCTCCACCTGGCGGAGATCATACCGAAAGTCCGGGCTGTAGCGGGACTCCCCCTCACTTCCACAGGGATAAAGTCCCTGTTCGGCCATGAACCGCTGGTCCCGCCGTATGTCCACGTTGAAGAGCTGCGCATCTCCACGGGTCTGCTGTCCTATAGCTTCCGCAACGGCCCGTCCGGCATATACGCTGAACCCGTCGAGATCCCCAAACAGGGTCCTGAATGTACAGGCTTCAGCACGGTACTGGTCCCCAAGCGCATCGATCATCTCGTGAAACGCAGGGGGATCGGGCAGATACAGGTAAAACGGAGGATCATAGTCATGGTGCCGGCATTTCACGCTGCCGTCCCGGTACCAGAGGTCTACGCCGTTCCGCCCGGAAGAGTCAAGGATCCACATCGTTTACCATCCCGTCCTGCACGTTTCGTATCTCCGGAAGTGTCGAGAAGATTACCGATTCCAGCGGGTTGTCACACCCGAAAAACGCCTCGCTTGAATGGCCCTTCCCAAAGTCAGCGAGCTGCCTGCCGGTCCTCCGTATCTGCAGGAGTGAACGTGGCAAGCGGGCCCACCGGTCGGTAATCTCTTCTGCGTGCTGGCGGACGCTGGCAAAACACCTTCCCGTCAGAACACCTCCAGGGTTTTCTGCGACGGGTTCGGTACATTGTCCTGCCGGTGTGGTCTGCTGCTCTGGTACTGCCCTCTGTATGCCGGTTCATCGGCATGTACGATCTCGATTACCCTATCGGCATGGCGTGCGAGTGCAGCAAAGGAACGGTCCATGACCTCAGAGTACAGGATCACCAGAGCTTCGTGCCCGGCATCCCGGAGTGCGGCAGCAACCGGGACCAGAAGGCGGTCTGCACCGTCAAAAAGTGTGGGGTCGTGTTCGATGAAGATGACGGTATGGCTGGCCTCTTTTAAGGCAGTAAGCAGCTGGTCAGCAGTGAATGGCCTCCGGATCTCAAAGTTTGATGATGTCCGGTTTATCCGGGAGAGGATACGGGAGTAGTTGCCGCAGAGGAAGAGGAACAGGAACCGCCCGAGATCGGGGTTCTCATTGAATGCGGAAAGGATGACCGGCTCCGGGGCAATAACTGCAGTGAATGTGCCCTGCTGGAGGGTGATGCCTTTGCGTAGCATGATCCGCATAGTACCACATCCCTGCTGTGCCGTGAGGGAAAAAGGCCCGGATTGCATGGGGTGAAAGTGAGCTGCATGACAGCCGGACAATCAATACGAGGGGGGCCTGATAGTGTTTATGTGCAACAAAAACTATTCGCAGTATCCGGATTACCTCTTTGAAAAAGGGGGACGGTGATATTGCCACTACCGTTCCCATTGCAATAAACTATATCACCCGCAATCCCTCATCACTGCTCAGGGAGGTGCGCAATGGCAGACGATGAGATGGATCCGGCACAACGGCCTGTATCAAAAGGACACGAACCATCAGTCCCGGCACCACCTGACATGCCGGTAATCCTCATCGAATTAACGGACCTGAACTGGGAGCGAAGTGTTGAAAAAAGCGGGAGGCCGGTTGCGGTTATGTTCTATTCACCCAGCTGTGCATTCTGTCACCAGATGGAGCCGCATTTCCGGAAGTATGCACGCGAGTATGAAGGGTCCATCCGGTTTGCACAGCTCAATATCATGACCAGCCCGTGGACAGCCGGACGATATGGTATCCGGAGCACACCAACGTTCAAGTTTTTCTGTGAGGGTAAACCGATTCAGGAAATGGTAGGAGCGGTTTACCCGGCACTCTTAAAAAAGATGGTTGACGAAGTCCTTGTCCATGGCAGGGAATGTGCAAAAAACTCAACGACAATCGATTACGATATCACCGGGTACGGGTAAGCCGGTGCGATTGCCGGGCAGCGTTATAGACCAGGTAAAAAATACCATGATGATTTCGCGTGCAGGTACCCGTATCTTTTCCGTCAAACGTGTCGGCTGCACCCGCACTTCTCTGCTGCTGCTGCAACGGATTTTGCCACGGCTCTTGTAACCTCCTTATCAAGGATGTTCGGGAGGATATGATCGCGCTGAGGCCGTGGTAAGGAACCGGCTATTGCATGGGCAGCAGCAATTTTCATTTCGTCTGTTATTCTTGTCGCACGGGCATCGAGCGCCCCCCGGAATAACCCCGGAAACGCGAGGACGTTATTGATCTGATTGGGAAAATCGCTCCGGCCGGTCCCGACAATGACGGCCCCGGCCCTCTTTGCTGCATCCGGCCAGATCTCCGGTACCGGGTTTGCCAGTGCGAAGACAATGGGGTCCGTGTTCATCGACCGGATCATCTCCTCGTTCACCACTCCCGGGGCAGAAACACCAATAAACACATCTGCACCTACCATTGCATCGGCAAGGGTTCCGGCAAGTTCCGGGCGGTTGGTCTCCTCGGCAATGATGAATTTGTATTTGTTCTGGTAGAGGCCTTCACGTCCGCGGAAAATGGTGCCCTTCGTGTCGCAGACAATGATCTCGTGAACGGTTGTGCAGACATCCGGGTTGTACCCGATACACTTCAGCAGGCGGGTTATTGCATAGCCGGCCGCGCCGGCCCCACAGATAACGATGTTTAATTCTTCAAATTTTTTTGCGGTGACTCTGCAGGCATTGATGAGTGCAGCAAGAACGACAATCGCTGTCCCGTGCTGGTCGTCATGCATGACAGGAATTCCGATATCCTGGAGGGCATCTTCCACTTCAAAACACTTGGGTGCGGCTATGTCCTCAAGATTAATCCCGCCGAATACCGGTGCAATATTCCGGATCTGATCGGTGAAATCGGTCTGATAATTTTCAAAGCAGATGGGAAATGCATCAACGCCGGCAAACTCCTTGAACAGGATGGCTTTTCCCTCCATCACCGGAATCGCTGCATACCCGCCGATATTGCCCAGTCCAAGCACCGCCGATCCATCGGTCACAATTGCGATTGTGTTGGCTTTCATGGTGTACCGGTAGGCAAGGTTTTTGTCTTTGGCAATTTTCCGGCAGACTTCGGCAACACCGGGGGTGTACGCAAGGGAGAGGTCATGCCTGGTTTTCAGGGGAACTTTTGACCTGATCCCGAGTTTTCCCTTATTATTTTCATGCAGAGTCAGCGATTCTTCATAGATCTCGTCACTTCCCGGTGAAAACAGCATTATGACCCTCGTTATACGAGAAAGAGCTGGTTACAGCAATGAATGTTACCATAAACCCAAAAGATCGGCAGGACCGTGCGATTTGCATGGGTCAGACTTCAGAAAATAATTGCTTTTTATAAAACATCTGCCCTTTGCTCAGGGGTATATGGAAGGGTGACTCCCTCGCTCCCAAAAAAGGGGAGTCAGACCAAGGGGGCAAGTCCCCCCAAACCTCCATTCGCGGCAACATTTTTCATACGATTCCCGGATACAGTTATACTCATCGAAGCGAGAGCCGACGAGGCAGCGAGCGCACGAGAACCCATCGTGATTCTCGTGGCAATTTGTTTTTGTCAGCTTTTCTCCAGAGCAAAAAATTCACTATCCTTCCAAGTCAGGGGAAAATGATCAAAGACCTCGGCATATTTTTTTTTTGAGTTTCATTTTCTCAACACTTACGAGAATTTTCTGCACGGAATAATATCCAGCACCCCACATCTGTGTCCTATCCCGAAATAATTTCACAAAACAATCAAGAAAATGAGCAAGCCCCCCCCTTTGGGGGTCGCTCGGCCGCCTCGTCGGGGCCTCGCTGGGCAAAAACGTTATTTGAAAACTTTCATCTAAATCGGGGGCCAAGGGGGCGCACCCCGCATGCTGCCTCCCCCTCTGGGGGAGAGAGGGGGTCAACCTCGTATTGCGATACATTTTTTTAAGGCATCAGATACGGTTTTATCTGGTAGCAACTTAGTGAAATGATTTCGGGATACTACAAGCCCCCCACATCAGATTTATCCTGCCGATGATTACATATTTATACATAAATGAACAAAATTATACATTAAGGTATGAGTTAGTCTATACACTATCCTGTATGACATTCTACCCCTGAATGATTACCCCCAGATGATGTGATGTTACCATGAAGTCAAAAGATATAGCAATAGTCGGAATCCTGCTTGCCATCGGTGCGATCCTCCGGTATTTCCTCGCCATGCTCCACACACCGCTGACGCCGAACATGATCATCGCATTCTACTGCCTTGCGATCATCCTCATCCGGCCCACGATCCTTGAAGCGCTCGGTATCGGTCTTGTTGCCGGAGCCCTCTCGATGCTGATTTCTAGTTCGATGTTCCCGCCGGGGAACCTTATCAGCGAACCGGCCGGAGCCCTTGTCTGCTTTGGGCTGTATGCAGCGATGCGTGAACGGACGAAATACGCCCCCACGGTTACTACATTCATTGCTACCCTCGCAAGCGGTTTCACATTTGCCGCCGTCGCAATCATCGCAATCGGCGCGACCTACCTTGCAAAGTACAACGGTGACATGATGGCATTCGTAGCGGTGTTTGTCCCTATCGTTGTCATAACGGCAGTTTTTAATGCAATCATTGTTCAGCTCCTCTACATCCCTTCCAGCAGGGTGCTTCTTAGAGGACAGGAATGATTGAGCTAACCAACGTCGGTTATACATACCCCCACACGGTGCAACCGGCCCTGCACCGCATCACCCTCTCTCTTGAAAAAGGCCGGTGCGTTATGGTTACCGGCCCCTCGGGAGCCGGAAAGACCTCGCTGTGTCTTGCAGCCTCCGGCATCCTGCACCATGAGTATGGCGGGAAGAAGGAAGGTTTGGTTGCAATTGACGGAAAGGATGTAAATGAGTACTGCAGCCTCTCTGATCTTGCGCAGAATGTCGGGGTTGTCTTTGATGATGCTGAAGCTCAGATGATCTTCACCACGGTTGAGGAGGAGATCCTTTCGGCTCTGGAACATCGCGGGCTTTCGGCTGCTGTTATCGAAGAACGACTCTCCGGGATCATGAAGACGACCTATATTGAGGAACTCAAGGACCGTTCACCGCATAACCTCTCCGGGGGCCAGAAGCAGCGTGTTGCCCTTGCAGCAACGCTGGCACTCGGGAACGATATCCTGATCCTTGATGAGCCCACCTCAGAACTCGATGAACACGCAACCAGACGAATCGCCGGCATCCTCAAAGACCTCAAAGACCAGGGAAAGACCATCCTCCTCATTGAGCACAAGTTCGGCCAGTTCCGGGAGATGGTTGATGCCCTCGTAGTCATGGAACATGGAATGATTACCGCACAGGGTATTCCTGACGATGTCCTCAAAGATGATCGGCTTCGGGCCATGGTGCTGCCCGATTTTTCAAAAGTTAAGAAGAATCTCCATACTGCCGTTACCAGCGAACCGGTTATCACCGTACAGAACCTCACGCATAATTATGGGAAGATCGAGGCACTCTCCGGTATAAGTCTTACTATCAGAAAAGGAGAATTTGTTGCGATCGTTGGTGAGAACGGTTCAGGAAAGACAACCCTGGTCAAGCACTTCAACCGACTCCTTTCTCCGACGACCGGTGATGTTATTGTGCACGGTAGGAACACAAGGGATTGCAGTATTGTTTCCCTTGCCTGCTACGTCGGCCTTGTCTTCCAGAACCCGGACCACATGTTCTTTGCCGATACAGTCCGGGAAGAGATCGCTTATGGAGTGAAGAACCTTGGCATTGATGATAGCGACGCGGTTATCGATGCCGCACTCCGCGATGCCGGGCTTGAGGAGTCGGCTGACCTTTATCCTCGCTGGCTCTCGCGGGGAGAGCGTCAGCGGCTTGGAATCGCATGCGTTGTTGCCATGCAGCCCAGCGTGATTGTGCTGGATGAACCAACAACGGGGCTTGACGGGAATGAGGCACTCCTTGTCATTAATATCCTGAAAAAACTGCAGGAGAAAGGACATACTGTCATCATCATCACCCACAACCGGGAAATTGCCGAGCATTGCGCGGACCGTATCATCATGATGGAAGGTGGAAAGATACTCTCCGATACCGGGGGTGCGTGAGCATGGCTGAGATTCTCCAGTATGTGCATAAGGATGCGTTTCTCCACCGGCTCCACCCCTACACCAAGATCGCGTTCATCATAGTTATGAGCATTATGTGTATCATGGCAACTAACCTGGTTTTCCTCACGCTCATGGTTCTTGCCTTGCTCGTGCTGGCGGCATACAGCAGACTTCTTGTCGAACTGCTCCAGCAGCTCAAACTGATCCTTGTCATGAGCGTTATCTTCATCCTCATCACGATCATCACGATGCCAAATGGTGATATTCTCGGATACGTTATTCCTCAGGGAGTACCATTCATCGGGGGTTTCATTCCCCTTACCACCGGGGGGGTAATGATCGGGCTCGTCCTCACGCTCCGGTTCATGATCCTTATCTTTGCTTTCCAGCTCTTCCTGATCTCAACCCAACCGCGGGATCTAGTCCATGCCATGGAGAAGATGGGGCTGCCTATCGATTACATCCTGATGTTTATCATTGCGCTCCGATTTATCCCCACGCTCCAGATTGAGGGACAACGTATTCACGAAGCCCAGCTGGCACGGGGATTTAATCCCGGTACCGGTTTTGTGGGCAAGATCCGGAGTGTTGCGCCCATCGCGATCCCGCTTGTGTCAAATGCGCTGCTCCGTTCCAATGTCCTCGGACTGACCATTGATATGCGGGGGTACCGGAACGGGAAGAGAACCCACGTGCGCGAGCGTGTTCTCGCATATCGGGACTATGCTTTCATGGGGGTGCTCGTGGTCGCCTCATGCGGTTTTGTCGTGCTTCTCCTGGTTCACCTTATTTAAGGTTCGAAGATCTCTTAGGTCGTCGTAACCGTATTCAGTTCATTTTTTTATTTTTTTTTGAAAAATACCAGTATACCAAAAATTATTCCTCATAACATAAGGTTAATCCAGTTTGGAGCTTTATCGTGAGGGTGCACCTGTTGTAATTGTATGAATGAATCAGCTTTGAGAATCTCTTTCGGAGAATGTATCACCTGTTGATAACCCCTTGATCCTTCACGTTTGGAAGGAGGCGGATGAGTGGGTCGGGTAAGAACAGGATAATGTACCAAGAGGTTGAGAAAAGAAATTGACAGGAAAACGGAGCGCCCCGGCCGGGACTTGAACCCGGGTCAAAAGCTCCGCAGGCTTCTAGGATGTCCACTACCCCACCGGGACGAATTTACTGCCTGCTCTACTTAAATCACCGTTATTGCATAAATAATTCACGTTCATGATGGTGAGGCGATACAGATAGCGAAAATGAGGGGATAGTTAAAAAAAAAGGTGAAAAATTATCCTTTCACCTGATTTTCCGGAGTCCACGTATATATAACTCCTTCAATAGTAGTCGGTACCGGCGTGGCGATCGTATCACGATTGCTGTCCCAGTACATACAATTGGTAAATTCTGATAACCGTGATTCTTCAAAATTACCAATAGGTTTTACCCAGATGGTGGCGGATGCTTTGATATCATTACCCCGCAACTCAACAAGCAGATCTCCGCTTTTCAGTACTTTGAGAGTGCGTTTCAAATATGTTGTGTAACCTTTAGTTTCTCCAAATCCATCCTGGAGATATATTTCCTTGGTTGCATTGTTACGGACGGTAATTTCAAACCAAGAACTGGGGCTATAATCCGAGAAGGTTATCGTTTCAGTTTTTTTGTCAGTAAATCTCGATGTATAAACTTTATTTACGGTAACATTCTTAGGAACCACGGTATAATTGATATACATCGGGGGATTTTTCAGAACGAAAGTAAACGCTGAGCCATTGTAGCCGTATGCAGCATTTTTTGAGTAGATGCTGCAAGTAATGTCTGCAGGGATCTTGGTTGTGGGAACCAGGGTAGTGAAGCCGGCGGGGTTCTTTGTTGTATAATCGGAAAAGGTTACTTCCGAAACAAAAGACGACGAATTGCTGCCGTTGTTTGCGGCGAATTGATTTGGATTATACAAATCTATGGGTGTCGAGTTTTCCTTTGGGGGTTCAACACATCCGGCAATCGCCAGTAAGAGAACAAGTACAAGTGAATACGCCAGATAAAGGTATCTTTCTTTCATCAATGAAGATAGAGTGATTGATCATTATTAAGTATTTCAGTCAGATTCACCTTTTTTTTTATTTCTGATACCATGATACTTCTCCAGCAGGGATTTGCTTGGGGGTCTTTTTTAAGATCCGGATAAGTATTTCCGGCAATTTTTCATCCGCTTGATAAAACAATACGGTACAACTCCCGGGTACAGAAGTTCGTACAATTCCAGCTGAAAAGGAAGATACGGATAGGTATGTTCAGGATATCCGGATACAGATAATGCGTTTTTTACTCATTAGCAATCATTAAATAGACGCTCTCGGGGACTTTTACTCACGCTTGAGCCCCCGCCGTTTTGACAACACCCCAATTACGATAATCACCAAAAAAAGGTTTTTTGCGTTTCCCCAATGAATAGAGGACAAGCACTATCGCAAAGCGCGATGAGCCCCCGATGGGGGCAGGGATGGCTAAAAGGGGGTCGATCATGGGAGAAAATGATGTTTTCTCCAGAGCCGACGGTTTATCAAACGTGCGCGCAGTCCGCCCAACAACGCAAAACGTGTTCTTATGACTGTCGTAAAATATTAATAGGGAACAGCCTAACGTTTTAATACAAAAATAATTGAGTTAGGTCAAGTTAATTTGATTGGTTCAATTAAAACAACTATGGTGCCTTTATGCATATTATGGAAGGAGGTCTGTCATGGCAATGGTGTCTGGTATGGTGGGTTATTGCCCTGCCCTGTCTGGTATACGGTATTCACCAGCTGAAAAAAACCCTGGCTGCCGACCGCGAAGCCCTTCCCCTGCTGGGAGTGACCGGCGGATTCATCTTCATCCTCTCCTCGTTAAAACTCCCGTCAGTAACAGGTAGTTGTTCGCATCCGACCGGGACCGGGCTTTCTGCCATTTCGTTTGGACCATGGATCACGTCTTTGGTATGTACAGTTGTACTCCTGTTCCAGAGCTTGTTCCTTGCGCATGGAGGTCTTTCTGTCCTCGGAGCAAATATTGTTTCCATGGGGCTTGTCGGGCCCTTGGCCGGCTATACAATATACCGTCTCCTCCGCGAGACTTCAATAGGTATTTACCCGACCGTATTCTTTGTTACCGCACTCACAGATATATTCACGTACGTAACAACTTCTCTTGAACTGGCACTCGCATATCCTTCAGAAACGGGGGGTGTGGCAGGTTCGTTCATCCTGTACCTGGCAGTATTTGCTGTTACCCAGATCCCACTTGCAATTGTTGAGGGCATCGTTTTTGCCCTGGTCTTCAAGTATATCATCACCCTCAAACCGGATATCCTGATCCGGCTGAACATCTTCTCCGAAGAGAAGATCAATGCCATACGGAGTGAGTTCTGATGCAATTCAGGTACTCCCTTGAAACCCTGACCGTGGTTGCAATTGTGGGATTCTGTATCGTTTTCCTCTATACAAGTTCTACGATGAGCGGTGCAGAGTTTGCCGGTTCTGATACCGTCGGTTCACAACTTACCCTGAAATTATCCGGCACGCCGGAAGAACATTTCAGGCCGTTGATCCCCCAGTGGGAACCGCCGAGCAGCGAGATTGAGGCCTCCCTTTTTGCACTCCAGGCCGCAGTTGGCGGGATTCTCGTTGGTGGCGTATTCGGTTACTGGATAGGACTGAAGAAGAAAGGATAATCGGGACAAAAAAGGAACGTGGATATCTATGTTTGAGGAACTTCTGGAAGATATCGCCCAGAAGAACGGACTCCGCGAAGTAAACACATACCTGAAACTCACGGCAGGTCTTGGCTCAATCCTGCTCTGTCTTCTCTCAACAAGTTATATCCCACCACTTTTTATGGCGGCCCTGCTGAGCGGTGCAATCCTGCTCCTTGCCCGAGTCAATATAAAAACATACGCAGAATTGTTCATCTTTCCTCTCTGGTTTGCCTCCGTGAGTGTTGCAGGCATCATTCTTATAACCGGGGGTAATGAGGTATTCTGGCAATGGGATCTGCTGCCGGATTTCCCGTTGTCCATCACAAGGGAAAGCATCAACCGGGGCATGGTTGTCTTTTGCCGGGTTATCGGCGGAATGTCCGCGCTCTGTTTTATTTCCCTGACAACACCTATGACAGATATTTTTACTGCGTTCCGCCAGTGCAGAGTCCCGGCAGTAGTAATAGAGCTGATGATGATCATTTATCGAACGATCTTTATCCTGATGGACCAGATTATCCAGATCTATTATGCCCAGATAATGCGTTTAGGGTATTCCAGTTATCGTGAATCCATCCATTCCTTTGCAACCTTATGCGGAGCCGCGTTCATCGCCAGCTGGGATGCGGGGGATGACCTGATACGGGCGATGGACGCACGGTGTTACGATGGGAAATTTGCCCTGCTGGGTGAAAACCGTCCGGTGGAGGGGCCACCCGGTCTGGCTGTTGCGGTCTTTCTGATACTTTCTGCTGCCATCGTGATTATGTCAGGAAATATTTCCCTGATTTAGGTGAACCATGAGCAGTATTATCCTTGAAGCCCGGAATCTCTCTTATCGTTACCCCAGGGGAATGGACGCTATCTGCGATATCAGTTTCCACATCCGCAAAAAAGAGAAGATTGCGCTGGTTGGTCCCAATGGTGCCGGGAAATCCACGCTTCTTATGATGTTCAACGGCATGATCCGACCAGACTCCGGGATCATGCTCTTTGACAACCAGCCCATCCTGTACGATTATTCATCGCTGCGGCTATTGCGCAAACGAGTGGGGTTTGTCCTTCAGAACCCGGATCGGCAGATCATTGCGCCGACTGTCTATCAGGACGTTGCATTCGGGCCGACGAATCTCGGGTACAGCGAGGAGGAAGTCAGAGATGCAGTGACCCGGGCGCTCCATCATGTCGGACTCGAAGGCTTTGAACGAAGGCCTCCCCACCAGATCTCAGGCGGGGAGAAGAAACGAGTGGCAATTGCAGGCGTGCTTGCAATGGATCCGGATGTGCTGGTCTTTGACGAACCGACCAGTGGTCTTGATCCTTCCGGATCAGAAAACATCATGGAACTTCTCGATGAACTCAACAACGAAGGGAAGACCATCATCATCTCCACTCACGATGTTGAGCTCGTATACCCGTGGGCAGATCGCGCTATCCTGATGCTTGGAGGCAAAATCCTCCAGGAAGATATTCCTGAAGTAGCATTCGGCAACCCGGAATCCGTCCGCATGGCTCACCTCTCCGTTCCCACACTCCTCGAGCTGCACATGGAACTGCAAAAACGCGGGTTTTTACGCAACGGAAAAAAGCCCCGGACGGTCCTGGATATGATGCACTGTATCGAAACTTTGTTAGGAAAAAGCCGTTCTCACAGCAGCCATGGAACAATCACCGTATGCAATGTCGATCTGGACAATGGGATATTGTTATCAACATGGTTATCAGCCCGCAAGGACATATCAGTCGGCGCTATGGGCACCCGGGCCAAACAGCAGGCAGAAAACTTAAGGATATCTCTTGATTTCACCTATGGTGTTATCGACAAATGCATACTAAAAGCACTTCTCGGCGAGGATTCCCTGATCCTGACAACAGAGAGTATGATCAAGCGTGTTTACAAGCGAGTCGTTGCGTATGGCGAAGAAAGCGGGATGATTATTTCTGTACAGCCACTAAACTCCCCACCTGAAGCAGTCAATGAAACAACCGGAAGTCTTTCATGATCCCGGTCCCGCGTATCGTTATTGCAGGCACGCACAGTGGGTGCGGCAAGACAACAGTGGCAAGCGGCATCATGGCCGCACTCACCGCACGTGGACTGAATGTACAGCCATTCAAGGTTGGACCGGATTTCATCGATCCCTCCCATCACACAAAGATATGCGGGCGTATTTCCCGTAACCTTGATCCCTTCATGATGGGAGAGGGGGGGTGTGTTGACACATTCATGAGGGCAACCGCTGGTTCAGACATTGCGGTGATTGAGGGTGTCATGGGCTTGTTTGACGGCGTGGATGGTACAGATCTGGCAAGTACAGCCCATGTCGCACGGATCCTTCAGGCCCCTCTCGTGATTGTGGTAGATGCCAAAGGGATGTCTCGCAGTATCCATGCACTGATTGACGGGTATCGCAGGTTTGACCCAACACTTTCCTTCTCCGGTATTATTATCAACAGTATTGGCAGCACCCGGCACCGCTCCATGATTGAACTATTCCTGGCCGTTCCGGCTTTCGGGTTCATCCCGCGCCGGGAAGATCTCGCCGTAGAAAGCCGTCATCTGGGCCTCAAGATGGCTTCCGAAGCAGGGAATATGGGGGAGTTTGGAAGGATCATCGAAGATTCCTGCGATCTGGACGCACTTATGGGAGTTGCAGTTCAGGCGCCCCCCATGAAAGAGACCATCCCTGCGAAAAAACGCGATCGACAGGGCAGTTGCACGATTGGTATTGCCCTTGATGAAGCGTTCTGTTTTTACTACCAGGACAACCTTGACCGTATTTCCCATGCCGGTGCAGAGCTGGTTTTTTTCAGCCCGCTCCACGACCGTTTACCGAATGTTGACGCCGTATATATCGGTGGAGGATATCCTGAACTCCATCTTGCAACTCTCGAATTATCGCCCTGCACCCAAAACCTTACCCGTGCAGCTGGGCAGGGCATGCCCATCTATGCCGAATGCGGAGGACTGATGTACCTGACACGGGAGATCCACGCCGAGAAGAGTTATAGGATGTGCGGAGTGCTTCCGTCTACCGCTGAGATGACGTCACGGATCCAGGGTCTCGGATATGTTAACGGAAAAGGTACCGGAAAACTACCATTTATGCCGTCATCTGTTGGGATCACCGGGCACGAATTCCATTATTCACAGCTGAATCCGGATGCTGATGCACAGTACGCAATCAGCCTTTACCGGGGGAAAGGGATTGTCCACGGAAAAGACGGTCTGGTTTCTCAGAATACCCTCGGCTGTTACACCCATGCCTATTTTACACCGCGATTTGCTGAAAAATTCGTTGATGCAGCATCACAATTCGTGAAGCGCTGAAAAGTGAGCGGGTTTTTTTGTCATTCTTTTATACGAAAAATCAAATCGTGGGAATGTGTATAGAGATCTAAAAACAGTTCAGGAATGTTTTCATGCGCAGTGATGAAGTAAAAACGGGATACAAGCGTGCGCCGAACCGGTCGCTCCTGCGGTCTTTGGGGGTAACCGATCGTGAAATGGATTTACCCTTCATCGGCATAGCAAACGCATTCAACACCATCGTACCAGGACATATTCACCTGCGACAACTTGCCGAAAAAGTCCGTGAAGGCATAACAGCTGCCGGGGGAGTGCCCTTCGAATTCGGTGTGATTGGTATCTGTGACGGCATTGCAATGGGCCACGAGGGGATGCGGTATTCCCTGCCTTCCCGTGAAAATATCGCCGATTCGATCGAACTGATGGCACAGGCGCACCGCTTTGACGGACTGGTCTGTATCGGTACCTGCGATAAGATTGTGCCGGGTATGCTGATGGCAGCAGCCCGCACCAATATCCCGTCCATTATCCTTACCGGAGGACCGATGCTCTCCGGGTTTCAGGATGGAAAAGACCTCTCGCTCATTGAGATCTTCGAGGGAGTCGGAAAAGTGGCTGCTGGTACCATGAGTGAGGCTGCGTTGTGCGAACTTGAACGTTGTGCTATGCCGGGGTGCGGCAGTTGCCAAGGACTCTACACGGCAAATACCATGGCATGTATGACGGAGGCAATGGGAATGTCCCTTCCGGGATGTGCGGCTATTCCTGCGGTTGATGCCGCAAAGCTGCGGATAGCAAGAGAGACAGGAGAGGCCATTATGCCGCTTGTCAAAAAGGGTGTTACACCCCGGCGTATTATCACCAAAAAGAGCCTCCGCAATGCGATACGGGCGGATATGGCGCTCGGAGGGTCGACAAACACGGTCCTGCACCTGATGGCAATAGCAATGGAGGCAGATATCTCCCTCACCCTTGAGGATTTCAGTTCACTTGCCGAGGAAATCCCCCACATCTGCTACATGCAGCCTTCCGGCCCGCATTCCATGCAGACTCTTCATCGTGCCGGGGGTATTCCAGCCATCCTGAAAAGGTTAGAGAGATATCTGGAGGACGGCCCAACAGTGTCCGGAAAAAAGATTATCCAGACCGCAAAAGCTGCAGGCATACGGAATGAGGAGGTCATCCGCCCCCTTGAAAATCCGATAAGCCATGAAGGCGGGCTGAAGATCCTTTTTGGAACGCTTGCACCGGATGGTGCGGTTGTGAAAAGCGCCGCGGTGCCAAAGAATATGTGGAAACACACCGGGCCGGCACGGGTGTTCAATGGTGAAGATGCAGCCATGAAAGCCATTCTTGGAAAAAAGATCCGTGAAGGTGACGTAATAATCATCCGGTACGAAGGTCCCCGCGGAGGGCCGGGCATGGCGGAGATGCTCTCCCCGACATCAGCACTTATGGGCCTGGGTTATCAGAAGGTCGTCCTCCTCACGGATGGCAGGTTTTCCGGCGGGACCCGTGGACCATGCATTGGACATATTGCACCGGAAGCAGCGATTGGCGGACCCATTGCTTTAGTCCATGAGGGTGATTCGATTACCGTGGATCTCGTAACTAAAAAGATCGACCTCCTTGTTCCATGCGAAGAGATCGGAAGACGGGAAAAAACATGGAAACCGCCCCACAAAGCCCTCACCGGGGTTCTAGCAAGATATGCCAGGACCGTTGAGCAGGCAAATCTCGGTGCGATCCAGCGATAATAAATTCTCTCTTTTTTAGTCCGGGAAAATACTTCTTGTGGTTAAAATATAGGGTAAACTACCAGTTTAGCACCTAACAATCTCAAGCAATCATCCGCCCCCTTGCGCCAGCCCTGCCCCATTGGGGGCTCATGGCGCATGCGATACCTCTGAATTACCCAAAACCCGATACCGGTAATACAGCACTATCGCAACCGGGGCGCCATAGCGGCGGGGCGAAGCCCCGGGAGCGTCATTTTATTCCGGTCCCAGGCGAATTCACTTTTTTGCATTCCATTTTGGACATGTAATTTTAGCCATTTTTCACTCCCTAAATCTGTGTTCGATTATGGTGTTAAAATAGCATATAACCCTAAATAAAAAAGGAAAGTTACTGGATGGCCGTGGATATACCAAGCTGTTCTGATAATTGCGGCGGTTTTTCCTCACCTGCATCGTAAACGAGTGCGGAAAACCTTGCAGAAAACAGGATAAAAGGTACATATAGTACCGCCATAATGAGAAGTTCTATGAATATGCCGATAATCGGGATGAATGACAAGAAATTCAGGAGCATGCCGAAAATATATCCGATGATGGTGATAGCAATGACAGCAATGATATAGTTGATCCAGCCGATACGCCCGATACGGGCAAGTATCGCTGAAAAATTAAAAGCCTCTCGGATACAGCTGGTCCGGGCGAACCTTACAACACCGAGGAATGAGAAGAGTGTTATGATAATTGCCAGAATTAACGCAACCGCAAGGACGAATACCATAAAACTCCCCGTCAGCAGGAGTTCTGATATAAGTTCCGGGTGACTGTCAATCCATCGTTCGGATTGTGCATCTGACATCGCGCTGAAATCCTGAGAAAATATACCGGATGTGATCAGCGTTGAGATTATGGGGATAAATGCAAGAATGACCAGCAGGATAACCGGAGCCCAGTAGATAACGTGGACCAGCAGAAGTTTCAGCCCATCAATAAAAAGCGTGCCCCATTCTCCTGGTTCCGGCGCCGGTCGTTCTCCGCGATAAATTCTTACAATATACCCCAGGATCAGGGGGAAGATAATCAGACTGAGGATCAGGAGCAGCCACCGTGTCCATTTCTCCCACACGCCGTCTTTAGCATACGCGAACGAATCATCAAGCATTGAACCAAAATCCATGGCACATCACCTTACAGGATAAACTTACGAATAGTCAGGATACTGATAAGGGAAACTGTTGAGACGAAAAGTTAAAAAATGTTTTTTTTATTTATGCACCAGTGCTGTCATACAGCTGGCAGACATAGCGTGAGACAAAGATGGCCCAGGGGGAAATCATACAGAGATAGATTAACCAGCCAAGGATGGGGATCATCATGAGGATACCAACAACAATACCAAAGACGATGCCACAGACACCCAATACGATGATTGCGATGATGTAGGGAACCCATCCAATCTTGCTGATAGTGGCAAGAATTGCAGAGAAGTTAAAAGCTTCGCCGATGCTTCCGGTGCGGGCAAACCGGACAGCCCCGATCATGGCAAAAAGTCCAATGATGATAGCGAGGATAAACATAACCAGCAGGCCAACCATCATCGTGCCGACTGCCGCCATTGCTGCAGTTTCATCTCCGGTCATCGCACCCGCGAATCCGACTCCCATCAGGATTGCCCATACGATAATTATCGGGATCATCCAGATGATATAAACGATCAGAAACTTGATACCGTCAATGAAGAGGGTTCCCCAGTCTTCAACCTCCGGAGCGGGCTTTTCGCCGCGGAGAACCTTCAAGACGTAACCCATAAGGGGAATTCCAAGAAGGATTGTTGCAATAATGAGCATTACCCACTTGTTCCACTTGCCTACGACAGCTTCCTTTGCATATTCAAAGGATTCACCAACCATGCTTCCGTAATCCATCTTTTTTTCACCACGATGAAACAATCATGATTTCGGAACCATCTATGGCCGGCGGCCACAAACGATTTAAATAACGTATGGCAACGATCAGAATTTATAGTTATCTGAAATTGGGGCTTATTTTCAGCCTAAATATGAAAAAAAGAAGGATTAATCAGTGCCTGAAGTAACGTACTCCCGTAAAAACCATCGCCATGTGAAGGCGGTTTGCTGTGTCTATTACCTCTTTATCACGGATGGATCCCCCCGGCTGGACGAGAGCTGTTGCCCCGGCTTCGGCTGCAACCTCAAGGGTATCCGGAAATGGAAGGAAGGCATCGGAGGCAACAGATGAGCCTTTCAGGGAAACGCGGGCTTTCGCGATCGCGATTTTTGCTGCATCTACACGACTCATCTGCCCGGCTCCGATTCCCAGCGTGCGGTTCTGATCTGCAAAGATGATTGTGTTGCTCTTGGTATGTTTACAGACCTTCCACGACAGTTGAAGTGCTCTCATCTCATCCGCAGTGGGATCCCGGTCAGTAATTACCTTCCAGTGTTCCTGGTAAGGCGGAGTCCGCTGGACAAGAATACCCCCGTCTATGGTCCGAATCTCCTCAGACTCGGTTTTTTCCGGCAGGATAAGGACACGCATGGTATCCTTCTTATGCATTATGCCATATGCCTCTTGAGTGAAGGCGGGGGCTGTGATAACTTCTACAAAGGTTTTACAGATCTCTTCGGCAAATTTTTCATCGACTATACGATTGACCGAAACAACGGATCCATAGGCAGATTCAGGATCAACGTCTCTGGCGGCAGCGTAGGCATCAGAAATACCGGCTCCGATCGCAACACCACAGGGATTATTGTGTTTCATTATTACTGCTGCGGGTTCCTCAAATTCCCGCAAGAGCCCGGCGCCGGCGTTAACATCGAGGTAATTATTATAAGACATCTGTTTACCCTGGATTGGTTCAGTACCCGCGATTCCCCGACACCCGTATACGGCTGCTTCCTGGTGGGGATTTTCTCCATACCGCAATGCCCTCCCTCCGGTGTATTGGACTGTAAAAACTGACGGGAAATCAGAATTAAGCTGGTAGAGATAGTTGCTGATAGCAGCATCATAGGCCGCGGTGCGTGCGAACGCCTTCTTGGCAAGCATCAATCGATCTTCCGGTGTAATGCCGGTACTCGATACCGACCTGGTTATCATCGGATAGTCCCTTGGATCAACAACAACCGCCACATCCTTGAAATTTTTTGCGGCTGCCCGGATCATCGCAGGACCTCCCACATCAATATATTCGATGATCTCGTCGAGGTTCATTTTTTGTGCCGACATCTTCTCAAATGGGTAGAGGTTAACTACAAGAAGATCGATCCGGTTGATACCATACCGGGTCATGATCGCGTCATCAATCTGCCGCCTCCCGAGCAAACCCCCATGTACCTTGGGGTGAAGCGTCTTGACCCGCCCATCCATCATTTCAGGGAAACCGGTATAACTCGATACTTCGGTGAATTTAATGCCCGCTTCAGCAAGTGATTTTCCGGTTCCACCGGAACTCATTATGCTGTATTTTTGCCCAATCAGAGTTCTGGCAAGGTCAGTGATGCCCGTTTTGTCCCATACCGAGAGGAGTGCCCACTTCATAAATATGGATATGCAGAACAGGAGGAAAAAGGTATCCAGATTTTTTTTGTTTCTGGAGAAACGTGCATGAACCGCGGGATTCGCACCCTCACGAGAAAAACACATACCTTTGGATATCGTTGAGCACTCCCCGAGTCAGGGCTACTCGCGGGGCACGGCGGGGCAATTTCCGGTCCGTAAAACCGGTAAATGAAGCCGCTGCGGGGCGCCCTTCGGGGCGGCTGCTGTTCATCACAGCGGGAGTATGGGGACGTCAGCCTCTATCATTATATCATTTCAGATTTTTTTATGGGAAATCATCGGCTAGATACTCTCGGGGGCTTGGGTTCATGTTTGAGCCCCCCATGCTGTGGCAGCCTCCGCATTACAATAATCAGTCTGAAGGTTTTTTTTTAGATTTCCCCGGTGGATAGAGGACAATCCTTTCGCAATTCGCCCCTACCCCCGATGGGGGCTGGGAAGACGCAAGTGGGTCGATCATGGGGTGATGATGAGGTTTTCTCCAGAGCCGTTTTTTTGATTCTACACAGGTTCGATGATTGTCGGGGCCCCAATGATAATATCATGATTTCGATTTCCAAAAATTAAGGATTTTTGGCGAATTCATTGAAAATTTAACGACTTAATCGCTAACCTGCTTTAATATAGCCGTTTCTTCATGGTTCATTACATGAAAATTTATATAGAACCACAATACTATAGATAAAGGAACATCGAAAAAGGATGTATTATGGACAATGCAGAACGCGAGTCGGATCAGGAAGAGGACGAGTCCCTAAGCTCGGCAGAGAATATCTTGCCAGGGCCCCCCCCGGGCATTCCTGAACCGAATGAACAAAAGAAAGCATTTGCCGATCTGAACGACCAGTTCCTGAGGCTTGCCGCAGATTTTGAAAATTTCAAGCGGCGCACAACCCGGGAACGCGACTCCGTCGTTGCCTTGGCGAATGAACGTTTTGCAATTGACCTTCTTGAGGTAATGGATAATTTCGACCGGGCTATAAAGTCCGATGATTCACACCTCCGGGAAGGGCTGGAGCAAATCCGGCAATTGCTCAACACACAGCTCCAGCGTCATGGTATTATTTCTATAGATTCACTGAACAAACCTTTCAATCCCATCGACCACGACGCAATTGCATATGTTCCTTCAGAAGAGCCCGAGGGGATGGTAATCAACGAGATTGCCCGTGGGTACAGGATGAACGATAAAGTAATCCGACACGCAAAAGTTGTGGTATCTAAAGGAAATTAAGATTTCAGAGGTAAAAAGAATGGCAAAAGAGAAGGTTCTGGGGATCGATCTGGGAACAACCTTTTCCTGTATGTCGATCATGGAAGCGGGAAAACCAATCGTCATCCCCAATGCTGAAGGGGGAAGGACGACTGCTTCGATCGTTGCCTTCACCAAGGAAGGAGAGCGTCTTGTTGGCAGCCTGGCAAAACGGCAGGCCGTGACGAATCCTCTGCGCACGATCCAGTCTATCAAGCGAAAGATGGGTACCAGCGAGAAAATCCATATCGACACCAAGGACTACTCGGCCCAGGAGATCTCTGCAATGATCCTGCAGAAACTCAAGATAGATGCCGAAGCATATCTTGGCGAAAAGATCACAAAAGCAGTCATCACCGTTCCTGCGTACTTCAATGATGCACAGCGGCAGGCAACCAAGGATGCCGGTAAAATTGCCGGTCTTGAAGTAATGAGGATCATCAATGAACCCACAGCCAGCGCCCTTGCCTACGGCATCGACAAGGAGCAGGACGCAACGGTCCTCGTTTATGATCTTGGCGGCGGGACATTCGATGTCTCTATTCTGACACTGGGTGATGGCGTTTTCGAAGTCAAGTCCACGGCCGGGAACAATCATCTCGGGGGTGATGACTTCGACATGCTTGTGCAGGACTACTTGGTGGAGGAGTTCAGGAAGAAGGAAGGTATCGACCTGCGGAATGATCCTTATGCAATGCAGCGCCTCCGCGATGCAGCGGAGAATGCCAAGATCGAACTCTCCCAGAGGCAGTCCACCAACATCAACCTGCCCTACATCACGACCGATGCCGCAGGCCCGAAATTTTTAAACATCGACCTCACGCGATCAAAGCTCGAGCAGCTCATCGGTAACCTTGTCTCCTCAACCATAGTACCGGTAAAACAGGCGCTCAGTGATGCCAAGCTCGAACCCAGGGATATCGACCACGTTCTCCTTGTCGGGGGTTCAACGCGTGTCCCCCTGGTGCAGGAAACAGTGAAGAACCTGCTCGGCAAGGATCCCGATAAGGGCATCAATCCTGACGAGTGCGTTGCACTCGGTGCCGCTATTCAGGGTGCTGTTCTCACCGGAGAGACCAAGGATATTGTCCTTCTGGATGTCACACCCCTCACGCTGGGTATCGAAACCCTGGGTGGGATTGCAACCAAGCTCATCGAGCGCAATACTACCATCCCGACAAGGAAGAGCCAGATTTTCTCAACGGCTGCCGATGGCCAGACCAGCGTGGAGATCCACGTTGTCCAGGGTGAACGGGCTCTGGCAAAGGATAATTTCACGCTCGGCAAGTTCCAGCTGACCGGTATTCCCCCGGCACCCCGGGGCATTCCCCAGATTGAAGTCACGTTTGACATCGATTCGAACGGTATCATCCATGTCTCGGCAAAAGACCTCGGAAGCGGGAACCAGCAGGCAATATCCATCAAGGGAGACAAGAAACTTTCTGAAGAAGATATCAAGAAGATGATGGATGCCGCAAAGCAGTTTGAAGCTGATGACAAAAAGAAGCGCGAGGAGATCGAACTTCGCAACCAAGCTGACACTGCTGTCTTTACTGCAGAAAAGATGCTTAAAGAGAGCGGGGAAAAACTCGAAGCTGAAGATAAGACCAAGATCGAAGAGGGAGTTGTTGCAGTCAGGAAAGCTATTGAAGAAGATAATCTTGATGAGATCAAGAAGTCCATGGAGTCCCTCACTGAAGCGATCTATGCCGCAACGACTAAGATCTACCAGAAAATGCAGGCAGAACAGGCACAGCAGGCCGGAACAGAAGCAGATCCCGCGCAACACAAAGAGACCAAAACTGATGACAACGTAGTTAATGCAGACTACAAGGTAAAAGACGAGTGACCGGAACATGGCTGGAGAGGATTATTATGAAACCCTTGGCATACCCCGGAATGCCGATGATGCGGAGATAAAGAAAG